>ENA-OZSL01000219-OZSL01000219.1-human-gut-metagenome-genome-assembly--contig:-NODE-219-length-27709-cov-7.826716_pt1 | contig 27709 bp, 19 predicted proteins | sample MGYA00244124_ERZ653970 | MGnify/ENA primary metagenome ERZ653970 (study PRJEB26926, sample SAMN06164513) | human gut metagenome | biome: ENVO:00009003; feature: ENVO:2100002; material: ENVO:00002003... | reverse complement strand
CGCTAGTCTCGTGGGCTCGGAGATGTGTATAAGAGACAGGGACAGGGCACAGGTCGCTTGAACTCGAAAGGAGATTGGAAAAGTTATTATCAATTTATGAATAATCAGTTGACAGAATTGCTGACGAATTACGGTCCGATAGGTGCTATTTGGTTTGACGGATGGTGGGATCAGCCCAAAACTTTTAACTGGGAATTACCGGAACAGTATGCTCTGATTCACAAACTCCAACCGGGGTGTCTGGTGGGTAATAATCATCATCAGACGCCTTTTGATGGAGAAGATATTCAGATTTTCGAACGCGATCTGCCGGGTGAGAATGCTTCGGGACTTTCCGGACAGGAGGTGAGTCGTCTGCCGTTGGAAACTTGTGAAACAATGAATGGTATGTGGGGATATAAGATTACCGATCAGAATTATAAATCAACAAAGACATTGATTCACTATCTGGTGAAGGCAGCCGGTAAGAATGCCAATCTTTTGATGAATATCGGCCCTCAACCCGATGGGGAACTTCCTGCGGTAGCTGTACAACGCTTGGCAGAGATGGGAGAGTGGATGAAACAATATGGTGAAACGATTTATGGAACACGAAGCGGTGCAGTTGCTCCACATGATTGGGGAGTGACAACACAAAAAGGAAATACACTCTATGTGCATATTCTCGACCTGAAAGATGCGGCTTTGTTCCTGCCGTTGTCAGATAAGAAGGTCAAGAAGGCAGTCTTGTTTAAAGACCAGTCTCCGGTTCGTTTCACAAAGACGAAAGCCGGTGTTTTGCTCGAATTCGCCGAGGTTCCGAAAGATATTGACTATGTGGTAGAACTGACAATTGACTAATTTTTAGCTAATTCTTCATAAAAGCAAAGGGAAACTATTCTGACATTGAACGTTTCCCCTTATTTTTGGCAAACAATTTGTTTATAAAGATATAGAGTAATAATTAAAATTGAAAAGTATATGATGTCTTATTGGGTATTATTTATAGGAATCGCTGTTGTAAGTTGGTTGGTACAGATGAATTTGCAAAACAAATTCAAGAAGTACTCTAAGATTCCTACAGGAAATGGAATGACAGGACGCGACGTTGCTTTAAAAATGTTGCATGACAATGGAATTTATGACGTACAAGTTACACATACGCCGGGACGGTTGACTGACCACTACAATCCTACTAACAAAACGGTGAATTTGAGTGAAGGGGTGTATGAAAGTAACAGTATAATGGCAGCTGCCGTAGCAGCCCATGAATGTGGACATGCTGTACAACATGCACGCATGTATGCTCCGCTGAAAATGCGTAGTGCGCTGGTTCCGGTGGTAAACTTTGCCTCTTCCATTATGACGTGGGTATTGTTGGGTGGTATCTTGTTGATAAACTCTTTCCCGCAGTTATTGCTGGCAGGTATTATCCTGTTTGCTATGACTACATTGTTCAGCTTTATCACGCTGCCGGTGGAAATCAATGCAAGTAAACGTGCGTTGGTATGGTTGAGTTCATCCGGCATTACTAATTCGTACAATCATGCACAGGCTGAAGATGCTCTTCGTTCTGCTGCTTATACGTATGTAGTTGCTGCATTAGGTTCATTGGCAACATTGGTATACTACATCATGATCTTCATGGGTAGAAGAGATTAAGAAAAGGGAGAAAAGTACGTTTATTAACTTCTCCCCATAGAATATAAAAAGATCCTCCGCAGTCTTTCCGAAGACTATGGAGGATTTTTTGTATTGTTTAGGGCCTTACTTGAGTGTTTCTTTACGATATTGATAGGGGATGGACACAATACGGGTGATTTTTTCAAATATATGTAAGCATTGCTCGGAAATTTGCAGTAAATTTGCGCAATTAAAATTATAAACAGTAATATTATGGCAGCAAAACCAAGTATTCCTAAAGGAACTCGTGACTTTTCGCCGGTAGAAATGGCGAAGCGTAATTATATATTCAATACGATTCGTGACGTATATCATTTGTATGGATTCCAGCAGATAGAGACTCCTTCGATGGAGATGCTTTCTACATTGATGGGAAAGTACGGCGATGAGGGAGATAAACTACTCTTTAAGATTCAGAACTCTGGAGATTACTTTTCCGGGATTACTGACGAAGAATTGTTAAGCCGTAATGCTGCCAAACTGGCAAGCAAATTCTGTGAGAAAGGTTTGCGTTACGACTTGACAGTGCCTTTTGCCCGTTATGTAGTGATGCATCGTGATGAGATCACTTTCCCGTTCAAACGCTATCAGATTCAACCGGTATGGCGTGCCGACCGCCCGCAGAAAGGACGTTATCGCGAATTTTATCAATGTGATGCCGATGTTGTAGGAAGCGATTCGTTATTGAACGAAGTGGAATTGATGCAGATTGTCGATACCGTTTTTAGTCGTTTCAATATTCGTGTATGTATTAAGATTAACAACCGCAAGATTCTTTCCGGTATTGCTGAAATTATAGGCGAATCGGATAAGATTGTAGATATTACCGTAGCAATTGACAAACTGGATAAAATCGGTCTGGATAATGTAAATGCCGAACTGAAAGAGAAGGGAATCAGTGATGAGGCTATTGCCAAGTTGCAGCCGATCATTCTTCTTAGTGGTACGAATACGGAGAAATTGGCAACACTGAAGAATGTGTTATCAGCCAGTGAAGTAGGGCTGAAGGGAGTGGAAGAGAGTGAATTTATTCTGAATACATTGGAAACAATGGGCTTGAAGAATGAAATCGAACTTGATCTAACATTGGCTCGCGGACTGAACTATTATACAGGAGCTATCTTTGAAGTGAAAGCACTGGATGTACAGATTGGTAGTATCACTGGTGGTGGTCGTTATGATAACTTGACCGGAGTATTCGGTATGGCAGGAGTGTCCGGAGTGGGTATCTCTTTTGGTGCAGACCGTATCTTCGATGTCCTGAACCAGCTCGAACTTTACCCGAAAGAAGCTGTAAACGGAACAGAACTTCTGTTTATCAACTTTGGTGAAAAGGAAGCTGCATACTCTATGGGAATTTTGGCTAAGGTACGTTCTGCCAATATTCGTGCCGAGATTTTCCCGGATGCTGCCAAGATGAAGAAACAAATGAGTTATGCCAATGCGAAGAATATTCCGTTTGTAGCTATTGTCGGTGAGAACGAAATGAACGAAGGCAAAGTGATGTTGAAGAATATGGAGACAGGAGAACAGAACCTTGTTTCAGCAGACGAACTGATTGCTATTGTGAAGAAATAGCATATATATTTTTTATACTGCGTGTTGAAGACGAACTTTGTCACTGTCTTGGGAGTATATATCCACTGAACTGGTTGCAAATAATTCAATATTAGAATGTTAGTTTCCAAAAAAAGATGTATAGGAAGGGGCTGAATGCCTGTACTGAATGTGGCTTAAGAAAAAAGAGTGACAAAAATAGTTTTTTTGATTTTATTTTTATAGTTTTGCAATGTTTCTCACGCCGATACCTCATTCGTGAGGTTAGGGTGGTGTGGGAAACATATTATATAAGGAAAGACGTTTACTTGACGTTTTGTCTTTGGCTACTTTTAAAACTTCGCAACTTTTAATCACTGTCAAGGAACAAAGCAATGGTAGATGTCCATGGGATATGTTTATATTCTTGATGCATTTTTTGAGTACTCAAAAGGTGTATCTTGCTTCGTATACATATCGGCGTGGGCTTCTGCGTTGCTCGTTCTACAGTGATGGGCAATGCGAAGGCCTTAAAGTAGCGGGACGAGTAACAGGTACAGATTCCCGCGCTTTTTCTTTATATTATAGTTATCTTACGTCTAATTATGAACCGCTCGGTTCGGGAATCTGCTGGGAAAATGCTTTTACTTAAGCACTATGATACAGATAGGCAGATTGATAAACCAATCACTTTATGCAGTGTTACTTGTTGCTACGTACGTGACTATGTTATGTGGCTGCAATGATTTAGGCACTAGGCAATGTCCCCGATGTCAAACGTTCAAAACGGATATATCCAAACAATCCAACGACACAAAACCGATAGTCAATGTCTACTTGGAAAATTCGGGCAGTATGTTTGGTTATGTTAACGGGCTGACAGAGTTCGAAGAATCAGTCTATAGTTATTTGTCTGACATTTGCTTAAACTGTACCGATTCGCTGAACCTGTATTATATTAACAGCAGAATTGTTCCACTACAAAACAAATTGAGCAACAATGCACGTATCAAAGACTTTATAGAGAGATTGTCTCCTAATCATTTTGTAAGTGCCGGTGGCTCTTTGGGTACAACGGATCCCAACTATATACCTTAATGTACCAAAGTAAAAACAAACTGATATTGTATTATCAATTACAAGGTAATAATAAAACCGACCTATCTGCGAAATAGGTCGGTTTCAATGTGTTAGTTAACTAAACTTAGTAACCAATCAATTAATGCTTGAAGCAGCATATTACTTACTACCTCAGCGATAAGTAGCAGTATCGCCTTGACAATTTTATTCTGCCAGCATTTACTAGCGAACTTAGATATCCTCTTTGATATCCGTATGCATAACTTTTTCATAAAAATGTGGTTTTAAAAAATTACGCTACGCGTTTATCATTGAGGATTTTCCTAAGTTCGCTTTGGTTAAATATTAGTTTTCAGATTAACATATATTGATATTTTATATTAAATTACCGATAATCAAGTATTTATATAATTATCGGTGATTCTTATTTTTGCATATAAATGCTATTGTTTCTAATGTTTCGTATATTAATACATTATTTATCGTTCATTGTATTTTGCAAGGTATAATATCACGGTTACGCCAATAGTTAAATAATGCTAATACAAAGAAAGGCTATTCCTAACATATAGAAATAGCCTTTTCAATTATTAACTGTACATTGTTTTACGGCATAGCGGCAGTAGTTATCTTCATTGTTATATCAGTGTAACGTTTTATTTGTTTCGTAGACATACTTCCTTTTGCATTATCGAATTTCTTGCCGAACGCTTCAGCCTTTTCTAAACATGTAGGATATTCTGTCATTGCAGACATGTCACCTGCTTGTGCTTTCTTTAATAGTTTGATGTAACTGTCTACATAGGCTTCATATTCATCCAGGGCTTTGTCCCAATCTTCGGAATCGGATTCAGTACTTGCTGTATCATCAGTAACTTCTTCTTGTTCTTCAATTTCTTCATCACTTAGTTTAATATCTACACGAATTTTAAAGCCACCAAGTTTGTCAAGTAATGTTTCATCAGTCAGTAGTCCATATTGGAACTTAGTAGGTATTTGTGCACCTGCTTTAGCAGAAGGTATACTCTTTGTGCATTCATAGTTAGCGAGTTTCATAATAATCCAGTCACCATTGACATCATTGATTTCATTTCCATTGATATCAAGTAAGCCAAGCATAATTCCTTCAACCTTGTCAATTTTTCGATTAGGAGTGTCTTTAGTTATTGTTAATGGGACATCTATTGTTAATTTGTCACCACTTTTAACAAAGGTATAAACACCATCTTCAACCTTGAAATAAGCATCAGCCCAGTCACCGCCGAGCCAACCTGACAGGTCAACATCATGTACAGATACTTCCTTTTGCTTGTCACTGTTACAACTTGTCATGATTAAACATACTAACATGACAACCATTGTACTGCATAAAATACTTTTCATGTTCTTTGATTTTGTTGGTCTTCCTAGTCTCAACAGAAGGGTATTAAATAGAAGAAGCGTGAGACTATTAGACTTATACCTAATGTCGGTTCTGGACTACCTCTGTATTGAATATAAGTACAAACAGCTCACGCCCTTGACCGTATATCAACACACGAGTGTGCGGTATACAAACCAAAGGGAGAACGTTTTGACTATTTCCTCAATACAGTTGAATTGTCCAGATTCACATTAGAGAAAAAGCACTAAACGCTTCCTAAATAATTAAGATGTCCAAAAGGACGATACAAATATACTACAAATTTCTTTAATTGTATCTGTTATCCTTCAATTTTGCATGTTTAAGTCTTTTGTTTATCTTAGGCATAAATTCCATAAACCTTTGCATGTCAGTTAATGTTCTAGTGTTGTATCTATAAGCGAACTCATTACAGTACATTTGTAGGTACTTAGGACTAACTACATGATAGATTCCTTTTATGCCACGCTTTAGATGTGACCAAAAGCCTTCTATACCGTTAGTATGAAAGCCATCCTTTGCGTAAATTCCTTTGCTATGTTCTATAATGACACGTGTATAAAGATGCGATAGACCGTTATAGCCTGCCCAACCATCAGTTACCAATGTTGAGCCTTCCTCAATCAGTCCAAAGACTAATAGATGTAATGTTTTCTGACTTGCGTCATAAGTAACGACTGGATAGACCCTATCTTCTGTTAGTACACCTACCACAGGAGTTTTTTCTTTAAGACTTCTTCCTTGTGTACCTTTGTTCCATTTGTTCTTATTTTTGCCACCTACATAGGTTTCATCCATTTGAACTATACCACGGAATTTCTCAATTTCATCTTTGTACATATTATGTCTTATTTTAGTCAGCATAAACCACGCTGTCTTTTGAGTGACATTTATGTCTCTAGATAATTGTAGGCTACTGATACCTTTCTTATGAGATAGGAAGATGTAAATTGCATAGAACCATTTTTCTAAGGGTATTTTGCTACCTTCGAACATTGTACCAACAGTTACAGTAAACCTTTTCTTGCAATGCTTGCATTTGTAGAGCCCATCGAACTCTCCTTTGTTCTTTAATTTGTAGTGATGTTCAGATTTGCAATTACAGTGGGGACAGACCGGTACGCCTTGCCATCTATAGTTTTCTAAAAACTCTCTACATGAATTTTTATCATGTAACGCTTTCATTAAATCTATAAATGACCTTATCTCTTGCATACCCGTTTAAGTTTTTGGCGGGTAATACTGAACCAAGTTGTCCATATTTGTTATATTTTGTATTATAAATATAACAAATTTAATTAACACGTTAAAAATCAGATAGTTAAATAGTTTACTATCAGAAATTAAATGATGTTAAGTATGATTAATACGGTTTTATAGCGAGATTAAAGTCATTTTAGGAATTTGAAAACTTTGATTTTTGGTACATTAAGGTATATAGTTGGGCAACGGATATAGCGGAAATGATGGTTTCCGTTCTGAACAAGACGGACGATGATGCGGTGTCTGTTTTCATATCCGATTGCATATTCTCTCCGGGAAAAGGTATCAATGCCTCCGAATATCTTGTAAACCAGGAAATTGGCGTAAAAGTGGCTTTTGCCGACAAATTGAAGGACGAATCTACTTTCTGTGTGAAAGCTTATCGCTTGAATGGTAAGTTTAACGGAAAATACTATAATCGGTTAGACCAACCTACTAATATAAGTGATATCCGCCCTTTTTATATGATTTTGATGGGGCGTGAAGATTTGATAAACGTGATTTCGAAGAAAGTGCCTGAAGAAAAGATTAAAGGCAGAGGAGTAGAACATTCCTTTACTATCAGCAAGTCAACTCATAATGTGAACTATGAAGTGGTAGCGACCCCTAAGATGGGGACGTTCAAGAAGTGCATGAAGAATCCCAAGTTTCATATTATCGATGCTAAAAAGGCGGATAAAGGGAAAAAACAAGGAAAGTTCATGTTCACTTTAGGAGTCGACTTTTCCGGTTTACCCATTGCGGGGGATTATTTGATTCATCCGGAGAATTACTCATTGAGTTCCAAGGATTATACGTTGAGCATCTCTACTCCCAAAGAAAAAGGGAAGTATTCGCATCTGCTCAGTTTTACATTAAACAAACAGATACATCAACCCGGTAAATGCGATTTAAAGATTATGTTGAAGAAGCAATTGCCATCGTGGATTGCCCAATGTACCGATGAAGATGGATTGAATATACATCAAGGCGATGCAATGACAAAAACTTATGGATTGAAGTATCTACTTGAAGGTATATACGAAGCCTTCGACTGTGATGACAATAGTTGTTTTGTTGGTATGAAAGTGTTTATTAATTAAAATTTTATAGGCTATGGAATTTATAGGTCGAATTTATTGTGTTTTTGAGTCCTTGTTTGGGCAGCAACTGGGTGAATATCTATGGGGGTATAACTGTGAAACGGATGACTATACCAACCCAGTTCTTTTTCCGCGCATTGCATTGTGGACTCTGCTTATCTCTGTTTTGATTGGTGTGCTATATTATTATGTCATAAACAGTGCACGTTTTCATCGCTGGTGGAGTTGGTTGATTATGATGTGCTTCAATGGTGTGTTGTGCTTTTTCTTTGCCTATTGGTGGATAAAGGAAGACTTTAAAGACAATTTGATAGGAGACTGCCTGCTTTATTTGCGAAATGACTCCGGTGACATTGCGGATTATTATATTACAGATAGCAGTTTTTGGGGATTCAGTCTTACCAATGCCATTTTGTCGATTGCAGTGTTTTTTCTGCTTTCCATGCTATTGAAGTGGGGGAGTGTTAATTGTAGGAAATCACCATTCTAAAACAATATTATCAAGATGAGTAAATTGTATGTTTTCGGAATCGGAGGTACCGGTTCACGAGTGATTAAATCATTAACCATGCTGCTGGCATCTGGAGTGCGAATGAAATCGGATGCTATTGTTCCTATTATTATAGATCCCGATGTGGCGGCTGCCGACTTGACACGTACTGTTGACTTGATGCATACCTACAATAATATACGTGAGAAGTTGACTTTCACCACGGATGCTCAATGTGGGTTCTTTCGCACCGAAGTGCAGGAATTGCTGCCAGGATTTAGAATGGACTTGGAAAATACCCAAAACCAACTTTTTAAGGACTACATCCAACTGAATACCATGGATAGAGCCAACTATGCACTCGCAAAAATGCTGTTTTCGGACGACAACTTGAATGCGGACATGGAAGTAGGGTTTAAGGGGAATCCTAATATCGGTAGTGTAGTACTCAACCGTTTCGCCCAATCTCCGCAGTTTCTTAAATTTGCATCCGACTTTCAGAAGAACGACAAGATATTCATCATCAGTTCCATCTTTGGTGGAACAGGAGCTAGCGGTTTTCCGGTATTACTTAAGAATTTGCGCACATTGCAAACGCAAAGTACGTTGCAAACACAAGGTGGGGTATTTCCCAATGCCAAAGATATCCAAGATAGCGTGATAGGTGCCATTACTATATTGCCCTATTTCGGTATAGAACCAAATGGGGAAAGTGCCATTGACGAAGCTACTTTTATTTCGAAAACGAAAGCGGCTTTGTCTTATTATAATCAAAATATGAGTGCTATTGATGCCTTGTATTATTTGGGAGACAACATCTTGAGTAAGTATGAAAATAATGAAGGAGGAGAATTTCAGAAGAACGATGCACATTTGCTGGAATTGATTGCAGCGTTGGCTATTGTCAATTTTGATGAAGATTTTGATGAAAGAAGCCTCAAAACTATTTATCGTGAATTTGGTGTAAAGCAAAGCGGAGAGAACCTGATATTTCCCGATTTGTGTGACGCAACGTATGATATCATTGTGAGGCCAATGACTCGATTTACATTGTTATGTAAATTCTTCAACGAGCAGTTGAGCGATTCTATCCGACAAAAATTGCCTTGGACGGTTCGTTTCAATGAAAAGAAATGGTTTGCCGACCGTTATGTGAAGAGCTATATCAATAAGTTCGTAGCCGAATATATGATATGGCTCAATGAAATGGGAAAAAACAGACGTGGATTTGTACCTTTTGAGTTGGAAGAGAATAAGAATGCTGTGTTCAATCTTGTCAAAGGATGCGAAACGAAAAAAGTGCTGTTTCATGTAGATTCAAACTATGCTCTGTTTGATGGCTATTTGAACAAGAGAGAAAAGAAATTCAAAGAAGGATTGTCGTTGGAACAGCGTTTTATGGAGTTGTTTGCTGTAGTGACCGACGAACTTATTAATGATAAAATCAGATTGTAGTATGGCACATATTTTTCGTTTATATACAGCCGGTGGTAGTGACAACATCGACGGCTGGGCTGATTCCATTGAGTACGGAACAAAAGCTATCGGTAGTATCAGTGATCCGGAGGGGGCAACTTGTAAAAGGGAAATAACCTCTATTCCCAGTCCTTTTGCCCGTATGGACTTGATGAAGAATGCTTTTAGACAAGTGGTAGAGAGCAAGGATTTGGATAATCAGTTGACAGTTTATCATAAACTGGTTTCAGACTGTTTGGATGTGGCGGAAATATTTTTCAATATAGAGAAGTTGCGAGACAAGTTCGACATCATTCGATGGAATAAGAAAGAAGCTCTTGGTCTGCTTCTTGATAAAAAAAGTAGTTTCGCACACAAACAATTGGGAGAGACCTTGAATATGTATCTGAATCAAGATGCGAGTACGTACAATTTTGATTTGCTCCAGAATATTTACTTGCTGAATTATAAAGGCCCGGATGCTCCTTCGCAGATGAATATCGTGGGTGCCACTTCTCCGGCAACTTTATTCTTTACATCTGCCAACAACTTGAATTATGTGTCTGCCAATGTCTGTTTTGGCAACGACAAACCTTTCGATTCCAATTTTCAACCGTTATACAGGCGTGACACGCAATTTATCTTGTATTGGTTTGGACTAAAGAACTTTTGGAATCAGTTGCAGGACAAGACTGCACGTTCTTTCTCTAATCTGTTTAAGGAAGTTGATGAATATTTGGAGCTGACTTTCAAATATTTGACGCAAGAACAGAAAGATCTGATAAATAAGATGACAAAAGCGGATATTGATAAATATGTCTCTATTTCCATTACCACCAATACCGATCTTGTGGAAGTTTTGGGTTGTGAGTTGAAATGTCTCAATGTAGACAGTTCGTTTCATACAGATTTTGTCATAGACAGTGATTTTACGGTTGGAGGCAAAAAGCCTTTGGTTCTTCCTGTAGATACTTTCCGAAAGTCACTGATATATACTCAAGACGTGTGGGATGAAAAAACAGTCGTACCGATTCACGACGATGCTCCGCTCGATAAGCGGAAACTGCCTGTTGACGGTCGCACATATCCTTATTTAACCATGGGTGACTTTTTGGAAGATACCCTCATTTGCAACAGCTATCCGTTGAATGTGGACTGTTTCTACAATGGCGGCGACAAGCAATGCGGCGAAGATGGTGGATTCAGCTATTTGCTTCCCATCAAGAAAGCCTATTTCCTGTATTTTACGATAGAAGATCTCAAAAAGCACTTCCGTATGGAAAGGCTTGAAGTGGTGTCTGATAAGGTAGTGAAAGTGACGCTCGATATTCCGGTCAAGGCAGAAAACGGACAAGTAAATTTCATTACTTACGAACGTTTCTATTATGAGAACTTAGCCGGAAATTCCGACGAGAGCAGTGGACGTATCATCGTGAAAGACTTTGCCTTGCACATCTTCCCATTCTTGAAAGTGAAACAAAACGTGATGGCAGATTATCGTGTCAATGTGATGGACTTTGAGGGGGATGATAAATACAATCTGTCGTTTGGTAATGACCAAGGCGTATTTGAAAAAGAATGTTGTTTAAGAAGAAACAATACGAGTGATGGCGATGTAATAGTAGCCGGACGTACAGTGCTTTCTCCACAGACATTTGTATTCAAATCCGTTTTTTCCTATCTCGTTTTCAATGTAGAAGGAGTGGATAATATCATTATTCCCGAATTTCAGGGAAAGGTGGGTGCCCGTTCATTTGAATTTGCTATTGATTTTGGTACTTCAAACACGCATATCGAATACCGGATGGATGGTGGAAAGATAGAGCCGTTCACCATTAAGAAAAATGAAAGTCTGATCCAGCCTATGAATATAGGCTACGGTAAAGATCCAGACGATGTGATAATGGCAGACTTTATGCCAAGCGTGATTGGCGAATACTTTAAGTTTCCCACCCGTACGGTCCTTTCGGAGAAAGCCGGACTTGACTGGATTGGCACAGAAGTCGTTCCAATGGCAGAAACCAACTTGCCTTTTGTTTTTGAAACAATGGATTTACCGCCTTACAATAAGTCGCACGTTGATTTAAAGTGGGCCGCAGAGGTGGAAAGTCAGAATCGTATTTGTTCTTATTTTGAAAATCTGATGATGTTGATGCGGAACAAGGTGTTGATGAATGGGGGGGATTTGTCTGCCACTAAAATAGCTTGGTTCTATCCGGCAAGTATGTCTTCCAAACGTGTGACGAAAATCCGAGATACATGGAAGATGCTTTATGGTATCTATTTTGGAGGTGACAGTGACACGCAAATCATCACGATGTCTGAATCTGTCGTGCCTTACTATTATTATAAGAAAAATAGTAAAGCGACAACCAATGTGGTATCCGTTGATATAGGGGGGGGAACTTCGGACATTCTGATAGTGAAAGATGGCAATCCTCTCTATTTGTCGTCTTGCCGTTTTGCAGCTAATGCTATTTTCGACTGTCAGCCATGCCATAGTAGTCCCTTTATAATCAAGTATCTCGATTATTTCCGTAGTGTACTCAATGCACAAGGATTGAGCGAAATCATAGAATTGGCAGACGGCTGGATGGAGGATGGAAAGCCGGCTTCGGACATTGTCATGCTCCTATTCTCTTTGGTGGGAAATAGGGATGTGGTTGGAAAGAAAATAACAAGCAAAGTGAACTATAGTTCTATGTTGTTTTCCGATTCCAAACTAAAGACATTGTTCATCCTTTTCTACACGGCATTGATATACCATATCGCCCGAACCATGAAATGCAAGTCGCTGGATTTTCCAAGGCATCTTACATTTAGCGGAACGGGGTCTAAACTGCTTCAAATATTAATTGATGTCAGTGAAAAAGAGGTTTTGGAGAAATATACAAAGCTTATCTTTGAAAAGGTGTATGGCACTGAGTATGATAAGGACGGGCTGGATATTCTGATTAACACTAGTAATCCTAAGGAGGTGACTTGTAAGGGAGGACTGCTGGAAATGAAAACGATGAGCGTTGCCGATATTGAAGATATGAAAATCTGTCTGTTAGGTACATCCGATGACGTTTTTGCTTCTTCGTCTTTTAAATATTCGGATATTGACTCGAAAATGATAGATGGAGTGGTAAAGGAAATGAATGTGTTTACCGATTTGTTCTACAAACTTGACGAGGAATTTTCTTTTTATAAGAAATTTGGTGCGATGAATACGGAAGACTTGGAAGATTTGAGACCATTATTTACTCGCGACATTGCCAAGTCGGTAAGGGACGGCATGAGCGATAAGAATCTGAAAGACAAAGTGGAAGAAACATTATTCTTCTATCCCATTCGTGAAATTCTGTGTGCCATAGGTGGAAATAACAAGATGTTGGAACCGGAAGATGAATAGAAACAGAATGAAAAAAATACTACTTATAATACTACTGACGACAGTCAGTAGTATTGAATATATTGCCAAAGCGCAAGGATTTAAAGCCGAAGAAAGACAGAAGATTGTCAACTATGTCAATTGTTATTATACGGCAAGGTATATTTTGAACAACCCTGATTATAAACAAGAAAATAAAGCTATAGAAAAGTATAAGATAAATGTAGATTCTGTTGAAGATGCATACGAGTATGACACTTTATATGGATATCTAAAAGAAAGCGGAGTTCTAGATTATACAGCCGATAGATTGACGAAGAAATTGAATGATAGAAACAGTAGCGTTACTGATTCTTTCTATATTGTTGATTATATTAATAAGATAACAGATACAGATGATTTTTCGAATTTTAAATTTACTGAAGAAGATAAATCAAAACTTGCAGATAAGATTCTACAATGGTATATATCGCGACATAGTAAAGTGGAATCTCCTCGTGAAAACAGAACTACTAGAAATGACGACGTGAATCCTTTACCTGTGCCACAGAATGAAATGGGATTCTCTATTTGGTACTTATGGCTATCGATTGGATTTTCTATTGTATGCTTGGTGGTAATAGTTCGGATGATGAGAAAAAATCGAAGATTAGCTTGGGAAATAGATAGTTATGATGAAGAAATAAGAAATAAAGATGAACAGCTTAGACTCGCAAATAGAAAACGGGATGAAGTTCAAAGGAAGCAAAGTGAAGCTGATAAGAATAAAGAAGCTGAAGATACTAATGAGACAAATGAGGTATTCTTTGAAATAACAAATGATATTCAAAAGAACACTGCCGATGAAGTCATTCCCGAACAGACTGCGGTGGAAGTAGGTACTACTACTTATTATGCCGATGTGGATGTAAGTGATGATTGCTTTGTGCGTGTCAATGACAAGAGCACGAGAAAATCGGTATATGAGATAAATGTGCGTAAGCAAAGTTTTACTCTTATAAATGATTCTTATGAAGCCAAACTATCTAGAGCCAGCAGCTCGGGGGTAACAAACGCTTGTGAAGTTAGAGGCAGCTACGAAACGGGGAAAACCGTTTCTATCACTCCGGGCAAAGTGCAACAAGATGAGAATGGTAAATGGCGGATTATAAACAAAGCAATAATTGAAATAAAATAATGGAATCGAACGACTTAATAGGCTATGTTATTGTTGGCGCGGTAGTAATAGTATTGATATGTTTTCAGCTGAAATATTTTTTTGCCAATTGGAAATTGATAAAAGAGGTACAGAATCTGTTTCCGGTTTCAAGACAGTTGTTTGTCTCACAAACCTCAATGGCAATGAAGGACGGTAATTCGGAAGTAGAGAGTGATAAAGATGGTATAAAGATTTCTCAAATCGTATCTGTTGATAACTGTAAGGACCGTGAGACGTTTCAAAATATTCTGTGTTCAATAAATAACTATTTGTATAAGAATAAGGGGGCTGCCAGCGACTTTATGCTGATAAGGGACATTGTGGAAAGAAACTGTGACTCTAAAGAGGAGGAGATTAATACACAAACTCCTATACCGCTGTATATAGGCTTAATGGGTACCATGACCGGAATTATTATTGGTATTGGTCGCACGGCCGTATTGGGCGGTGGATTTTCTACATTTATAAATAATCCGGAGCAAGCCATCGGTGAATTGATGGGAGGAGTGGCCATAGCTATGATTGCTAGTTTGGTCGGTATTATTCTTACCACTGTTTCTTCTTTGATGTCTAAAACATCAAAAAGTAAGTTGGAAGCAGGTAAAAATGAATTTTATTCTTGGATACAAGCGCAGCTCCTTCCGGTTTTGTCGGGTAATATGGTCAATACGTTGCAGTTGTTGCAGCAGAATCTCTCCTCTTTCAATGATTCGTTTTCTTCTAATATTGGCAGGATGGAGAATGCACTGAAAGATATGAGCGGTTCATTTGACGACCAATTGAAAATATTGGAACTTCTTAAGAATTTGGATATAAAAAGAATGGCTACCGCCAATGTCACAGTCCTTCAGCAATTTGAGAAGAGTACTGCCAATTTCCAGCAATTTGTCTCCTATATTTCACAGACATCTACCTATCTTCAAGCAGTGAAGCAGCTGAATGATAAAGTTGGTGAATATGTGAGTCAGACATCTGCACTGACCAATCTTTCCAACTATTTTCAGGAAGAAAATGACTATTTTCAGTCGAGACGCTCGGAAGTCAATCAAGCTGTTGTGAAGGTGGACGATATATTGAAGAAATCTTTCCGGGCATTACAAGACAATGCGGAACAGGAAATCAATAGCTTGACTCAATTCCTTACAGAACAGCAGGACAAGTTTAAAGCACAGCTTCAGAATGTAGATGAGCAAAATCAACAATGGCTGACTGAACAACGTCAGATAATGGCGCAGCGCATTGAAAGCCAGGAAGAGGCATTTAAAGAAAAGGCGATTCAATTAGGTGTTGTCATTGATGAGATCAAAGAGTTTGCCGCCATCAAAGCGAGTATAGTTAATATCGAACATTTACTGGAAATGCGGCGTGATGACAGAACCGATGATGATTTGATGAAGCAGCAATATACTATGATGCAAAAACAAAATGATAGAATCGACCAATTGTGCCGCGCCATCGAAAATATGGCTTCTGTTGGTAGCCCCTCTACGTATGAAGAGCCTTTGAAACTGGTTAAAAAGAATAAACTGAAGACTGTGGCTTGGGGTATATTGGGGATCATGCTGTTTCTGGCATCCGTTTTGTTTATCATAGGAAGCATTTTGTTTATTACATACGGTCTTAAGGCTTAATAATATACATAAACGATGAAACACAAATCTTTCTTTTGGGCAAGTTATGCTGACTTGATGACTAGCTTGTTTTTCATTATGCTTGTTCTGTTCATCTTGACTACTGTGATGCTGAAAAGACAGGTGGGTGAAATAGAGAAAATCAAAGAAGCTACTGAAGAACAGATGGAGAAAATCAAGGAGATAGAAAATGCTGTCAATGAAATTGATACGACCTATTTTGCCTACAATAACGAACATAAAAAGCATATTCTGAAAATAGATGTTTCGTTTGCTGTAAATAGTTCGGATATTGATAATATACCTCCCCAAACTAGATTAAAACTGCTTGAAGCTGGTAAGACAATCAAAAGATTCATCACGGAGGCATCGCATAAATATGGTGTAAAGTATTTATTGGTGATAGAGGGACAAGCGTCCAAAGATGATTATCAAAGGAATTATGAATTGAGCTATGAGCGTGCGTTGGCATTAGTCAAATATTGGATGCAATATCACTTGGATTTTAATAAGGACGAATGTGAACTTATCATTTCAGGCAGCGGTCAGTCTGGCAGTCTGCGTGTGGAACCGGATACAAGAGGTAACAGTGCCAATCAACGTTTTCTTATTCATATCATACCCAAGCCTGGCATTATTGAACAAATAAAACTAAAGAGTGATGAAAAGTAGCGTGCTTTGTATCTTAACAGTGTTTTTTGTTATATTCTTTTCTTCTTGTGGCAATTCCGGCAGGAAACACAAGAATGAAAGAACGGCAGTAAGGACAAGCGTTGGAGCTAAAAATAAGGTAGATATTGACTTGAAGTTGTCGTCTAATACCAAAATGATGTCAGGAACGGAAATATTCAAGCGATATAATAGTGCTGTGTTCATGGTCTATACTTCAGATGGCTATAATGCTTTTCAAGGTTCGGGATTCTTCATCTCTTCCGATGGGATTGCCGTGAGCAATTATCATGTGTTCAAAGGAACATCTATCGGGCTTGAAACCATAAAACTATCATCCGGAGAACAGTTGAGCATAGAGGATGTTATAGCCAAAAGTGAAGAGAGTGATTTTATCATTTTCAAAGTTGAGGTAAAAGGGAATCAACGGTTCAATTATATACCCATTGCCTCTACATCACCCTCTGTAGGCGATAAGGTATATGCTATAGGTAGTCCTCGCGGGCTGGAAAATACTTTTTCATCGGGAGAAGTGTCGCAATGGAGAGATAAAAATCTGATGCAAATCAGTGCGCTGATTGATCATGGCAGCAGTGGCGGGGCGTTGATAAATGAATATGGAGAAGTGATAGGCATTACATCCGGCTCGTTTTACGATGGTTCACAGGCAAATTTGAATTATGCTTGGAGCATTGATGTAATAAAATCCTATATAACGATGAAAAAATAAGAATGTCTGGTCAATACATTAAAAGTATACCACCGGACATTCTTGTTAGTTCACTAGTGCATTACAAATGACGTTCCGGATATAACTCATTCTAACATTTCGGACGGTCTTGCAACCAACGTGCAAACCAAGCCATGATAGAGTTGTGCCATTTGATACGCTTATCGTAATTTGAAATGAAATGGTTTTCGCCATTCACGGTAATAAACTCTACGGTCTTGCCTTATATCTTCAGCGCATTGAAAAGTTGGATACTTTCTCCGATAGGGACATACGTATCCACTGTGCCATGTAGCAATAGTAACGGAGTGTTAATTTTGTCAATATTGAACAGGGAACCTTGTTTGGTGAACAGTTTCGGATTCTTCCAGAAATAGCTGTCAGCAGCCGCAATCGCGTTGTATGAATATCCCCAGTAACCTTCTTCACAATAACTGGTTACATCACTGATACTCGCATGAGATACGGCGGCAGCGAAAATATCGTTTTGAGTCTGTAAGTATTGAGTCATGAATCCACCGTAAGAAGCACCGATACATCCAATTTGTTTCGTATTCACAAACGAGTGTGCTTTGCAGAACAGTTTCGTTCCTTCTATAATATCACCCAACTATATACCTTAATGTACCAAAGTAAAAACAAACTGATATTGTATTATCAATTACAAGGTAATAATAAAACCGACCTATCTGCGAAATAGGTCGGTTTCAATGTGTTAGTTAACTAAACTTAGTAACCAATCAATTAATGCTTGAAGCAGCATATTACTTACTACCTCAGCGATAAGTAGCAGTATCGCCTTGACAATTTTATTCTGCCAGCATTTACTAGCGAACTTAGATATCCTCTTTGATATCCGTATGCATAACTTTTTCATAAAAATGTGGTTTTAAAAAATTACGCTACGCGTTTATCATTGAGGATTTTCCTAAGTTCGCTTTGGTTAAATATTAGTTTTCAGATTAACATATATTGATATTTTATATTAAATTACCGATAATCAAGTATTTATATAATTATCGGTGATTCTTATTTTTGCATATAAATGCTATTGTTTCTAATGTTTCGTATATTAATACATTATTTATCGTTCATTGTATTTTGCAAGGTATAATATCACGGTTACGCCAATAGTTAAATAATGCTAATACAAAGAAAGGCTATTCCTAACATATAGAAATAGCCTTTTCAATTATTAACTGTACATTGTTTTACGGCATAGCGGCAGTAGTTATCTTCATTGTTATATCAGTGTAACGTTTTATTTGTTTCGTAGACATACTTCCTTTTGCATTATCGAATTTCTTGCCGAACGCTTCAGCCTTTTCTAAACATGTAGGATATTCTGTCATTGCAGACATGTCACCTGCTTGTGCTTTCTTTAATAGTTTGATGTAACTGTCTACATAGGCTTCATATTCATCCAGGGCTTTGTCCCAATCTTCGGAATCGGATTCAGTACTTGCTGTATCATCAGTAACTTCTTCTTGTTCTTCAATTTCTTCATCACTTAGTTTAATATCTACACGAATTTTAAAGCCACCAAGTTTGTCAAGTAATGTTTCATCAGTCAGTAGTCCATATTGGAACTTAGTAGGTATTTGTGCACCTGCTTTAGCAGAAGGTATACTCTTTGTGCATTCATAGTTAGCGAGTTTCATAATAATCCAGTCACCATTGACATCATTGATTTCATTTCCATTGATATCAAGTAAGCCAAGCATAATTCCTTCAACCTTGTCAATTTTTCGATTAGGAGTGTCTTTAGTTATTGTTAATGGGACATCTATTGTTAATTTGTCACCACTTTTAACAAAGGTATAAACACCATCTTCAACCTTGAAATAAGCATCAGCCCAGTCACCGCCGAGCCAACCTGACAGGTCAACATCATGTACAGATACTTCCTTTTGCTTGTCACTGTTACAACTTGTCATGATTAAACATACTAACATGACAACCATTGTACTGCATAAAATACTTTTCATGTTCTTTGATTTTGTTGGTCTTCCTAGTCTCAACAGAAGGGTATTAAATAGAAGAAGCGTGAGACTATTAGACTTATACCTAATGTCGGTTCTGGACTACCTCTGTATTGAATATAAGTACAAACAGCTCACGCCCTTGACCGTATATCAACACACGAGTGTGCGGTATACAAACCAAAGGGAGAACGTTTTGACTATTTCCTCAATACAGTTGAATTGTCCAGATTCACATTAGAGAAAAAGCACTAAACGCTTCCTAAATAATTAAGATGTCCAAAAGGACGATACAAATATACTACAAATTTCTTTAATTGTATCTGTTATCCTTCAATTTTGCATGTTTAAGTCTTTTGTTTATCTTAGGCATAAATTCCATAAACCTTTGCATGTCAGTTAATGTTCTAGTGTTGTATCTATAAGCGAACTCATTACAGTACATTTGTAGGTACTTAGGACTAACTACATGATAGATTCCTTTTATGCCACGCTTTAGATGTGACCAAAAGCCTTCTATACCGTTAGTATGAAAGCCATCCTTTGCGTAAATTCCTTTGCTATGTTCTATAATGACACGTGTATAAAGATGCGATAGACCGTTATAGCCTGCCCAACCATCAGTTACCAATGTTGAGCCTTCCTCAATCAGTCCAAAGACTAATAGATGTAATGTTTTCTGACTTGCGTCATAAGTAACGACTGGATAGACCCTATCTTCTGTTAGTACACCTACCACAGGAGTTTTTTCTTTAAGACTTCTTCCTTGTGTACCTTTGTTCCATTTGTTCTTATTTTTGCCACCTACATAGGTTTCATCCATTTGAACTATACCACGGAATTTCTCAATTTCATCTTTGTACATATTATGTCTTATTTTAGTCAGCATAAACCACGCTGTCTTTTGAGTGACATTTATGTCTCTAGATAATTGTAGGCTACTGATACCTTTCTTATGAGATAGGAAGATGTAAATTGCATAGAACCATTTTTCTAAGGGTATTTTGCTACCTTCGAACATTGTACCAACAGTTACAGTAAACCTTTTCTTGCAATGCTTGCATTTGTAGAGCCCATCGAACTCTCCTTTGTTCTTTAATTTGTAGTGATGTTCAGATTTGCAATTACAGTGGGGACAGACCGGTACGCCTTGCCATCTATAGTTTTCTAAAAACTCTCTACATGAATTTTTATCATGTAACGCTTTCATTAAATCTATAAATGACCTTATCTCTTGCATACCCGTTTAAGTTTTTGGCGGGTAATACTGAACCAAGTTGTCCATATTTGTTATATTTTGTATTATAAATATAACAAATTTAATTAACACGTTAAAAATCAGATAGTTAAATAGTTTACTATCAGAAATTAAATGATGTTAAGTATGATTAATACGGTTTTATAGCGAGATTAAAGTCATTTTAGGAATTTGAAAACTTTGATTTTTGGTACATTAAGGTATATAGTTGGGTAATATCATTCGTAGTCCGTTTTCTCCAAGCATTGACGTGGTGTGCGGAAAACTCCTGACCGAAGGCGATAGTGCCGCTGGGCTGGATGACATATACTATGTAATCACGTGATGCGAACAGTTGGGCGCAGTATGGGATGCCGATACCGCGTGTTGTAGGAGTCGTACCGCCGTAGTAGTAAACGATTAGCGGATACTTCTTGTTGGGGTCGAAGTCGGGTGAGAGACACATCTTTCCGGTGATAACTGTTCCGTCCGAAGCCGTAAAGTTCCAAGGGGCTGTTTTACCTAATTCTATTTTGTCAAGAATCGGTTTCATCGCGTCGGCAAGCAGGCGGGAAGTTTTTTTTCATATTGTAGAGGTAGGCAATTCCCGAAGTGCTATCCGATTGACCAATATAGGCGGCAATAGCCGGATTTTATTCAGGCAATGTGAAATTGCCGACAACATCTGTTTCGAGGTTCAACTTTTCGAAATTACCGTTTTGGGGAGAATGACAGTAGATTTTCTTGTTGTCGCTGTCGTCAGTGTTGAAGTAAATACAACTGTCTTCGCGGTTTCATTGCAAAGGGCTGACGGTAGGATTGAAATCTTTGGTTATCGATCGGATTTTGCGTGTAGCCAAGTCCATGATAAAGGCTTGCGTACTTCGATAGCATTTTTTGCTTTGTAGTACGTAAGTTTCTCTTGTGTCCATGCTTGGAAAGCAACCCAAGTTATCAATAAAATGGTAAAGAGCATTCCTTTCTTTTTCATGTGTTGTAAATTAATGAAGAGGGGCATAATAGATTCGGATAAATGTAATGACTCTGATTTTAGCATACAACTAAATAGCTTCCTTTTTAGTATTCTATTTGATTAAGTATTCCATTGAGATAAGCGATGGCTACTCCATAGTTCGTCATAGGAATGTGCTGCTCCCGCGCACGTTCGATGCGACTAAGTACGTATTTACGGTTAAACATACATGCTCCGCAATGGATAACTAAAGAGTAAGGAGTCAGATCTTGTGGAAAGTCGGTTCCTGCTACCATATCAATTTGCAGATTCTCTCCAATCCGTTTTCGTAACAAACGGGGAAGTTTCACTCTTCCTATATCTTCTGAAAGGGGAGCGTGCGTACAAGCTTCCGCTATCAGTACACGTGACGATTCCGTCAGTCTTTCGATGACAGCTGCACTTTCTACATAATAGTGAATATCACCCTTATAACCTGCGAAAAGCACCGAGAAAGAAGTCAGTTCACTTTCCTTTGGTTTCTGTTCATAAATCGCTTTGAAAACTTGTGAATCGGTGATGATTAACTTCGGAGGACGGGCAAGGGCTTGCAGGGTTGCAGAAAACTTATCAGTGGTGCAAGTCATTACGAGGCATTTTTTATCCAACAATTCACGGATAGTCTGCACTTGCGGTAAGATCAGTCTGCCTTTGGGAGCCTGAATGTCCTGTGGCATTACTAAAAGTACAAGGTCATTCTCTGTAACAAGTTCCCCGGTGATACTTTGTTGGCCGAAGTCCGAAGGTAATTTTTCGAGGATCGCTTGTCGGATCTGTTCGATTCCTATCTTTTCTTTGGCACTGATAAGCAAGGGTTGCATTTTACATTGTTCCTCGATATATGTAGCTAAATGATCGCTATTCTCTCGTATATCTATTTTATTCAATACCGGAATGACAGGGATATTCTTCTCTTTCAACAGTGTCAGTATTTCTTTTTCATGAGAAAAGGTAGTGTCTTCACATAATAACAATGCAATATCCGTTTTCTCAATAGCCTTTAAAGTCCGGCTGATACGCAGTTCTCCAAGCTCTCCTTCGTCATCGAATCCCGGAGTATCTATAAAAAGACAAGGACCAATACCTTGAATCTCCATTGCCTTAGACACAAGGTCGGTAGTCGTTCCGGGAGTATTTGAAACGAGCGCGGTGTCCTGTCCTGTCAATGCATTGATAAGGGAAGATTTACCACTATTCCGTCTACCGAAAAGGGTGATATGAAGTCTGTTGGCATTTGGAGTATCTGTTAAGCTCATAAACGTATTATTTAAAATCTAAAGTCTCTTTGTCCTGCAGCTATTGCTTTGAGATTCCGGATAGCTATTTCCCTGATTTTGGGATTGGGGATTCGTTCCGTTTCTTTTAGAATCAGTTCCAATCCTTTTTGTCGGGTATCTTCTGAAGCATAATCTTCCAGGTACTCTTTCAGAGTCATCAGGGCATTCGGTCCGCAACAGTTTGCTATCTGACCGGATTTTACTAATGACATGAAACGGTCTCCCGTCCGTCCTTCCCGGTAACAGGCTGTACAGAAGCTGGGGATATATCCGAGTTCGAGCAACCAGTTGACCACCTCGTCCAATGTCCGGGTGTCGCTCACATCAAATTGGGCAGAATTATGATCGGGTAATTCCGTTTCAGCATATCCGCCTACACTGGTACGCGAACCGCCACTGATTTGTGAAATACCCAATTCGAGCACTTTCTTGCGTGATTCTTGCGATTCACGTGTAGAAATAATCATTCCCGTATAAGGAACGGCAATTCGGATAACAGCTACAATCTTGCTGAATATCTCATCCGAAATTGCGTTTGGGAAATCTTCCGCATCGATGTCATCTGCCGAACAGATGCGCGGCACACTGATTGTATGCGGCCCTACACCGAATTTGGCTTCCAAATGTTCGGCATGCATTAATAATCCGATAAAATCATACCGATAAGTATTCAAACCGAAAAGGACGCCAATGCCTACATCATCGATTCCTCCTTCCATCGCGCGGTCCATCGCTTCGGTGTGATAAGCGTAATTGCTTTTAGGTCCGGTGGGATGGAGAGCTTCGTAGTTATCTTTGTGATAAGTCTCTTGGAATAAGATATACGTGCCGATACCCGCTTCTTTCAATCGGCGATAATTTTCTACCGTAGTGGCTGCGATATTTACGTTTACCCGTCGGATAGCTCCATTTTTATGCTTGATACTATAAATCGTCTGAATAGATTCCAGAATATATTCTATCGGGTTCAGTGACGGATGCTCACCGGCTTCAAGAGCCAGTCGCTTATGTCCCATATCCTGCAAAGCAATTACCTCCCGGCGGATTTCTTCCTGTGTCAGTTTCTTGCGTGCAATAGTCTTGTTTTTGGCATGATACGGACAATATACGCAACCGTTTACGCAATGATTAGATAAATAAAGCGGTGCGAACATGACGATACGGTTGCCGTAAAACTTCTGTTTGATTTCTTTAGCGAGATGAAAGATACGTTCTATCAGGTCAGGTTGGTTACACTCCAGCAGAATGGCCGCTTCCCGGTGTGTCAGTCCCTTGCACAACGCTGCCTTTTCAATCAGTTGTTCAATCAGGACACGATTATCCTTATTGTTCTGTGCATATTCCAGCGTATCCAAAATTTCTTCGTGATGGATAAACTCTTCTGCTTTGGATGAATCTTTTTGGTATATCATAATATTCTTTGTTTTTTCACCACAGATTACACGGATTCACACAGATTAAAATTTAATTCGAAATAAATCTGTGTGAATCCGTGTAATCTGTGGTGCGCTTAAAGTCGCCTCTTTCGGTAGATATCTCATAGCCGATGGTATTCAACTGCTTTTGTAAGGTAGCCAGTCCTTCGGCGGATTCCGCTCCGAGTGAAGCTTTGTCATTGTATAATTCATATTTTTTCCGTTCCTCCCGGGGAGACAAGTTGGGCATAACCACATTTGCACCAGCCAATATACCCCGCTCTCTGCCATCAGGGATAAGAGTGGCGAGAGCCGTTGTTGCCGGAATCAATGCGGATGGATGCATCAAACGGAAGATCGATAATAGAAGAATCGTCCGTTCCACCGTTCCGCTGGGATATTGGGCAAAAGGCGTATCATGATGGGGTAGGAAAGGACCGATGCCAATCATTTCCGGCTGTAGCTTTTCAATGAACAAGATATCCTCGATGATATGTTCTACTGTTTGCCCTGGGCTGCCGACCATAATTCCGGTTCCTGTCTGATAGCCGATGTCTTTCAAATCCGCTAAACATTGTAGGCGCTGTTTGCCAGACATTTCTGCCGGATGCAGTTGCCGGTAATGCGACTCATTATATGTTTCGTGACGTAACAGATAACGGTTGGCTCCGGCACGGAAGAAACGTTCGTATGCATCACGCGACTTTTCTCCGAGCGACAGTGTAATGGCACAATCCGGATAATTCTGCCTGATACGGGCAACAGTCATTTCTATCTGATCGTCTGTCAGTGCGGGATCTTCTCCTCCTTGCAGCACGAAAGTGCGGAAACCTAATTTATATCCTTGCCGGCAACAATCCAGTATACTTTCCAGGTTCAACCGGTAACGTTCGATATTGGGATTTCCTTTTCGGATACCACAGTAATAACAGTTGTTCCGGCAGCAATTGCTGACTTCAATCAGTCCACGGATATAAATCTTATTTCCGAAGTGGCGGAGAGCGACTTCCTGCGCCTGTTTATTGATGTAACGCAGGGTTTCTGCGTCACATCCGGTCAACAGTTGCCGGAGCTCTTCCGGGCTAAGTGTTCTTTCCTGCCGTAGTTTATCGATCCATTGTTTCATAGCTCTCTTTTCGTTTGAGCAGCTCTTGTGCCAATTGGCGACGTCCCGAAACAATATCATTATGCGTACTTGGCCCGGTGATGCATCCACCCTCACACGCCATCACTTCAATAAACTGTCCCGCAGCCTTTCCTGTCTTGGCGCAGGCACGCAACAGAGCGATATTCTTTTTATTGATGTCCGACACTTGTATTGCATTGATTTTATCCGCTTCTTCTTTCAGATAAGCTTTGACAGCTCCCATCACACCACCTGCCTGTGCAAATCCATGTGCTTCGCGAACAGACGTATGTAATACAGAGAACTCCTGTACCTGTTCCAGTTCAATACCCAGTCCGTCGAGAATCGAACCGATTTCTTCAAACGTCAGAATATAATCCACTGCTTTGTCACGACGTACTTCTTTGCGTTTAGCCACACAAGGACCGACAAACACAACCTTAGCATCCGGATGCTTCTCTTTGGCAATCCGTGCGGCGTAGTACATCGGTGATCCGGTGGTAGAAACGTATGGTTTCATATCCGGAATATGTTTCTCAACCAGTTCGATATAAGAAGGGCAACAGGAAGTAGTCATAAATTTCTGTCCCTCTTCCAATTTCTCCAGTAATTCGTGTGCTTCATTGCTGGTGGTTGCCATAGCACCTTCGGCCACTTCGATCACATCCGTAAATCCTATTTCTTTGAAAGCACCGTACACTTGTCCGATAGAAGTCTTAAACTGTCCCAGAATAGACGGAGCAACGATGGCAACCATCTTTTCTCCTTTACGGATGCGTTGCAATACATCGAATGTTTGCGAGATTTCGAAGATAGCACCGAACGGACATGCATTCATGCATTTTCCGCAGTAGATACACTTGCTTTCATCAATATGTTCTATGCCGTGTTCATCTTTGCTGATAGCTTTTACCGGGCAAGCCTCTTCACAAGGCACGGGAATATATACAATAGCGTGATAAGGACAACTCTTGTGACAAATACCGCAACTGACACATGTGTCATGGTCAATCATTGCCTGACCGTTTTTCTTGAAACGTATCGCATCTTTGGGGCAATTCATGTAACAGCTACGTGCCACGCATCCGCGACAAAGGTTGGTTATTTCATAATTGATCTGTACACAGGAAGAACAGGCCTCGTCGATGACGCACATGATATTTTCCTTGTCCGGTTCGGGGCGGCTCAATGCCAATCGCGCATATTCGGAAAGCGGGGTAACTTCGTCGTGTTCGTCTGTCATATCCAATCCCATCAGAGGAAAAGTCTTGTACCTCCACACTGCGCGTTCTTTATGTACGCAACACCGTCCTAGGGGTTTTGATTTTCGTGGACTCAATTCAATCGGGAGCCGGTCTATCTTTTCCACTAATTCGTCGTTTTTCCAGAGTTTAACGAGGTCTGCCAGCAATTTATGCCGGACAATCATAATATTATTCGTAAATGCCATATTGCAATAAAAAGGTTGTTAGTTAGTTGGTGCAAAGATACGAACAGAATTTCAATATTTAAGTTTTTTGAAACATTCTTGTAACTTTTTTGTAGCCCTCGCGTGTTATCTTTGTGGTGGACAAAAAAACTTAGAGGAGGCAGAGTTATGAATAGCAGTATTTTCGAGCAACGTAGTCGTTTTGCCATGATTGGCGCATTGATGGTTATTATCAGCCTGCTGTTTTTATTCTACATGGGAAGTTCTTTGGTAAGTTCTACCAAAAAATATCTGGAGCAGATACAAGGGATAGAGATCACTTGTATCGACACAGACGAATAAAAACAAGCAACCGAAAGGTAGGATAACCCGGGGGAAATTTGTATTTTTGCCGGAAGAAAAAACAGACCTTATGGAAGAAAAGAATAGAGCCTGGAAAACGGTGAGTAGTAAATATCTATTTCGCCGTCCGTGGCTGACTGTGCGTTGCGAAGATATGTTGCTTCCCAACGGTAACCATATCCCCGAATATTATATTCTTGAGTATCCCGACTGGGTAAATACGATTGCCATTACAAAAGATGGTAAATTTGTTTTTGTCCGCCAGTACCTGTCTCTTATACACATCTCCGAGCCCACGAGACTAGCGCTCATCTC
>ENA-OZSL01000197-OZSL01000197.1-human-gut-metagenome-genome-assembly--contig:-NODE-197-length-30118-cov-7.470645_pt1 | contig 30118 bp, 24 predicted proteins | sample MGYA00244124_ERZ653970 | MGnify/ENA primary metagenome ERZ653970 (study PRJEB26926, sample SAMN06164513) | human gut metagenome | biome: ENVO:00009003; feature: ENVO:2100002; material: ENVO:00002003... | reverse complement strand
AGGTGGAAGCTAGCGGGTCCACAGCGGGATAGATGCCCTGCTCGACGATTTTACGGCTCAGGACGGTGGTAGCGTCCAGATGAGCGAAGGTAGTAGCGGGAGCGGGGTCGGTCAGGTCGTCAGCGGGGACGTAGACGGCCTGCACCGAGGTGATGGAGCCGTCGCGGGTGGAGGTGATACGCTCCTGCAGAGCGCCCAGCTCGTTGGCCAGCGTGGGCTGATAGCCGACAGCCGAGGGCATACGGCCCATCAGAGCGGAGACCTCAGAGCCGGCCTGCACGAAACGGAAGATGTTGTCGATGAAGAGCAGCACGTCCTTGTGGGTCTCCTCGCGGAAATACTCGGCCATGGTCAGGCCGGTCTCCGCCACCCGCATACGGGCTCCTGGGGGCTCGTTCATCTGGCCGAAGACCAGCGCAGTCTTGTTCAGGACGCCGGAGGCGTTCATCTCGCCCCAGAGGTCGCAGCCCTCACGGGAGCGCTCGCCGACGCCGGTGAAGATGGAGTAGCCGCCGTGCTCGGTGGCCACGTTGTGGATAAGTTCCTGGATCAGGACGGTCTTGCCGACGCCTGCGCCGCCGAACAGACCGATCTTGCCGCCCTTGGCGTAGGGGGCCAGCAGGTCGATGACCTTGATGCCCGTTTCCAAAATCTCAGTAGCGGGCTTCTGCTCTGCAAAGCTGGGGGCCTTGCGGTGGATGGGCCAGTGCGGCACATCGTCCACAGAGCCCTTGCCGTCGATGGGGCGGCCCAGCGGGTCGAACATACGGCCCAGCGTGGCCTCGCCCACCGGGGCAGTCAGGCCGTGGCCGGTGGCGGTGACTTCCATACCCTTGCCCAGACCTTCGCTGGCCGAGAGCATGATGCAGCGCACCGTCGATTCGTTGACGTGCTGCGCCACCTCCATCGTGCGCTCGGTGCCTTCTGCGGTCACGGTCAGCGCTTCCTGCAGGGCAGGCAGTCGGCCTGCGGTGAACTGCACGTCCACCACAGGGCCGGCCACGCGAATAATTTTTCCCTGTATCATAGATTTGCCTCGTTTATTATCGCAAGTCAAGAAATTAGTGCAACATCCAAACAGCATATTTGCGATATGCAATTCAACGCTGTTGCTGTTGCATTAAAAAGTTGAATTGCTATAGATGTGTCAACCTCTCCGTCACGACTGGCGTCGTGCCATCTCCCCTGGCGAGGGGAGGCTATGCGGAAAAGTTATTCTTGTGATTTCACCGCAGACGCGCCGCCGATGATCTCGGTGATTTCCTGAGTGATGGAGCCCTGGCGGGTGCGGTTATATTCCAGCTGCAAGTCGCGTATCATATCGTTGGCGCTCTTGGTTGCCGAATCCATGGCGGTCATGCGGGCGCTCTGCTCTGCGCAGAAGCTCTCGGTCATGGCACCGAAGATCATGCCGTGCATATAGATAGGAGCGGTCTGCTCGAACACCGTCCATGCGTCCGGCACCAGCTCGACTTCGCTGCGGGGGTCGCCCAGACCCTTGGGGGCGGGCTGCAGATGCTCGCGGTCCAGCGGCAGCAGACGCACCATGACCGGCTCACTGGTGAGCGCGTTCTGGATCTTGGTGTAGATAAGATAGATCTCATCCAGTTTGCCCGACTTGAAGTCGTCGATGGCGTCCACCGTGATGTCACGGGCGCGCTGCAGCGACGGGGCAGTCGCGCCGTACTGGAACTCCCGCACCAGGCGAGGGTCTTTGCGGAGGGCGCGGTAGCCCACCTGACCGATGACATAGAAACGGTCGTTCCTGTCAGCCTTTTCCAGCAGGAGTTTCAGCACGTTCTGGTTGAAAGAGCCTGCCATGCCCTTGTCTGCCGTCAGCACCAGATAGGCGCGGCGGGGATCGCCGTCCTCTCTCTTCCGCTCGTGGAAGAACGGATGCACCGGCTCATCGGGCAGATGGGGGACGACACGGGAGATGGTGTCTCTCATGCGGGTGAAGTAGGGCAGGACGTTCTGGTAGTTCTTGCGTGCCTTGCGCAGCTTGGAGGAAGAGATCAGATACATCGCGTTCGTGATCTTGCGGGTATCCTGAATGCTCTCGATGCGCTCTTTCAGCAGCTTACTGGACGCCATGACTCTCGCCTCCCTCGTAGGCCTTCCATGCGTTCAGGATGGTGTCGGTCTGCTCGGGAGTGAGCTTGCCGGTGGCCGTGATGGCGTCCATCGTGCCGGACACATCTGCATGGAACTGGCGAACAAAGGCAGCGGTGCGCGCCCGCTGCTCAGCGAGAGGCACTTCGTCCAGCATCCCGTGGGAAGCCAGCACAAGGATGACCACCTGCTCGGCGTCGGTCTTGGGCTGATAGAGTGGCTGCTTGAGCATCTCGGTCAGAGCCTTGCCGTGCTCGAGCTGATGGCGGGTCTCGGCGTCCAGATCGGAGCTGAACTGCGCGAAGGACTCCATGTCCTTGTACTGAGCCAGCTCGATACGCAGGTTGGCGTTGGCCTTCTTCATGGCCTTGGTCTGGGCTGCGCCGCCGACACGGGAGACGGACAGGCCCACGTTGACAGCCGGGCGGTTGCCGGCGTTGAACAGAGCGCTCTCGAGGAAGATCTGACCGTCGGTGATGGAGATGACGTTGGTGGGGATGTAAGCGGACACGTCGCCTGCCTGGGTCTCAACGATGGGCAGTGCGGTGATGGAGCCGCCGCCCAGTGCGTCGCTCATGCGGCAGGAGCGCTCCAGCAGACGGGAGTGCAGATAGAAGACGTCGCCGGGGTAAGCCTCACGGCCCGGAGAGCGGCGGAGCAGCAGAGAGATGGCACGGTAGGCCACCGCGTGCTTGGAGAGGTCATCGTAGACGATGAGGACACTCTTGCCCTGCGCCATGAAATACTCGGCCAGAGCCGTACCGGCGTAAGGTGCGATGTACTGCAGCGGGGCGCTGTCGGAAGCGGTAGCCGCCACGATGGTGGTGTAGCTCATCGCGCCGTGCTTCTTCAGATCTTCGGCCACGCGGGCGATGGAAGAAGCCTTCTGGCCGATGGCGACGTAGATGCAGAGCACGCCGGTGTCCTTCTGATTCAGGATGGCATCGGTGGCGATCGAGGTCTTGCCGGTCTGGCGGTCGCCGATGATCAGCTCGCGCTGGCCGCGGCCAATGGGGAACATGGAGTCGATGGCGAGGATGCCGGTGTGGAGCGGCGTATCCACGCTCTGGCGCTCGAGGATGCCGGGGGCCTGCTTCTCGATGGGGTTGTAGCCCACAGCCTCGATGGGGCCTTTGCCGTCGATGGGCTCGCCCAGCGGGTCGATGACGCGGCCAAGGAAGCCGTCGCCCACCGGGATGCCGGCGCGCTTGCCGCTGCGGGTGACCATGGTGCCGACGCCGACGGTCTCAGCGCCGTCGAAAAGCATGATGCCCAGACGGCCCGGTTCAACGCTCTCCACCATGCCCTTGGCGCCATTCTCGAAGGTGACGATCTCGCCGTAGACGGCGCGGTCCATGCCTTCCACTTCCACGATGCCGTCGGCGGAGGAGATGACCACGCCGCCCTCTTCGCTGGTGGCGGCGGGCTTGTAGTCCTCGATGCGGGTCTTGAGGGTGGCCAGAGAGGGCTTATCGGCCATCATCTGGTCAATGGCGTGGCGGCCGGAGTTATCGAAGACGCGGTCGCCGATCTGCAGCACATAGCCGGAGAGGAGGCTGTCGTCCACCGTGACATTCAGGATGACCTCAGTGGCGTCGTACAGCTTTGCGACCTCTTTCTTGATGCGCTCCAGGTCCTCCTCGCGGGGGGTGCGGGCGGCACGGAGGTCAGCTTTGACGATGCGGTTGGCCGAGAAGAACTCGGTGCTGAATTCACTTGCCATTTTCAGCCCCCGCTTTCTCCAACAGGTCGTCCAGCAGGCGGGCGTCGTCCTGCTCGTTCAGGTTGCGGGCCAGCAGCTTCTCGCACATGGCGCGGGCCAGTGCAGTGGTCTGGGCGTCAGCCTGGCGCAGCTTGTGCTGGCGCTCGGCTTCGGCGGCAGCTTTGCCCTCGGCCAGGATGGCGTCGGCCTGCTGCTGGGCGTCAGCCAGCAGCTGCTGCTTGTCCTTTTCGGCCTGCTGCTCGTAGGCAGTGCGGCGGGCAGCAGCCTCGGTGTCCACATTGCGCAGCTTTGCCTGCGCGTCGTTCAGGGCCGCAGCGGCCTCCTGCTTGGAGGTCTCGGCGGCGTTCAGTGCGTCATCCACCTGCTTCTGGCGCTGTGCGATGATGTTCATGACAGGCTTGTACAGGAACTTGCGCAGCAGCAAAAACAGAACCAGAATGTTGACGACTGTATACAGAAGGTTCAGATTCAGAGTCAGCATTCGTCATGCCTCCGTTATCAACCCAGGAACAGGATGATGAGCAGAGCAACGACGAAGCCGAAAATTGCAGTACCTTCGGCCAGAGCTGCGCCCAGCAGCAGGTTGGTCTGGATCTTACCGGAAGCTTCCGGCTGGCGGCTGATGGCCTCCGTTGCCTTGCCGGTGGCAATGCCGATGCCGATGCCGCCGCCGATACCAGTCAGCGCTGCGATGCCAGCGCCCAGAGCTACGAGTCCGTTCATAATTATTTCTCCTTTATAAATCAATATTCTTCTTGAGGCTCCCCCTCTGGGGGAGCTGGCGCAAATGCGCCTGAGAGGGCAAGCCGCCTTTCTCAGAGCTTCCATACAGCGATAAGAACATTCTTCGTCAGAGCGAGGTCATCGCTGTGTTTTCTGCCTTTTGTCAGCATCCTTGCCCTCTCCGTCATCTTCGATGACACCTCTCCCAAGGGGAGAGGCTTTTGAGAGGTTTACTCTTCTCCACCAATACTCTCTTTCATGAACAGCGAGGTGAGGAAGACAAAGACATAGGTCTGGATGAGACCATCGAACAAATCAAAGTACAGGCTGAAGATGGCCGGCACGAACACCGGGACCACCAGCTTGATGAGCTCCATGATGACGAAAGCGCCCAGCACGTTGCCGAACAGTCGCATACACAGGCTGGTGGGGCGGATGGCGATCTCGAGGATGTTCATGGGGGTCATGATGGGGGTGGGGGCGGTGAGGCTCTTGAGGAAGCCCTTGCCGCCCCGGGCATGGACGCCGGAATACTCGATGAGGCAGATGCTCATGAGCGCCAGCGCAGCGGTGACATTCAGGTCCTTCGTGGGGGGCTTGATGCCGAACACGCCGATGAGGTTCGCACAGGCGATATAGAGAGCCACCGTCATGAGGTAAGGCACATACCGTCTGCCCTGCTCGCCCAGCAGGCCCGTGAAGAAGCCGTCGATGGTGGTGACGACCAGCTCAAGGATGGCCTGCCGCCTGGAGATGTGGTCCACCTTGAGGTTCCGGGTGAGCAGGATGGAGACGATGACCAGAAACAGCATGATGCCCCAGCTGACCACCACGGATTCCGGCACCTGCAGGCCGCCGAGGGAGATCATCTCCACATTCAGCTCTTCTTTCAGGGCCGCAGTCAATGCGTTCATCTCTTTGCCTCCTTTCTGAGCAGAGTCTTATCCTGAAGCGTAAAGGTATCGTTCGTTTTCACTCTATCTCCTTTCGTTTCTTTTATTAAAGCAGCTGTGCTAAAAATCAAAGAAGGTGCGTTTGTTTTTATGGAAACACACCCTCTTTCTGCGCTCAGCGCAGCCCTTTTGCGTCTGGTATCATAGCACGATTGGTGCAGTTTGATAAGCCCTTTTGTCGATATTCTACTTTTTGTTATATCTTCTTTCACACCTCAGCCGGGGATGTTGTGCATCTTGCTTAATAATTCGCGGTCAAACTGTCCATTTTGACCAAATTCTTAGTCATTCCTTAGCGATTCGTTTCATTTTTGAGGTAAAACGAAACCCTTTCGGCAAAATTATACGCCCCATGCATATCGGGTATATAAAATTCATATAGCTGTCAAGTGTGTGATACATGAAATTTTCTTAATCAGCGGCTTATTCTTATTAAGTAATATTACCTGTTTATAATATAGGATATAGGCTCACTGGGCGTTCTGTCCACCGCGGCGGAAGATAGCACGGAAGAAGTCTGGCAGTTCTTGCGCAGAGGTTTTCCACAAAAGGCCCTGCGGGCCGTCCAGACTGCGCAGGGAGGCTGTTTCCGTCGTACGTTTGTATGAACAATACAGTTTTTTTGCCATTTCTTGAAAAAATATATCTAATTCATTGTGCATTCTGCGAATGGACAAACCGCGCCCGCGCGTGTATAATAAAGCCAGAAACCAGAGAAGTACAGCAGAAGCTCAAATGAGAGCTAACCCCGCTGACTTTAAGTAGAAAGGAGCGAAGACCGATGGTCGATATGGAACCCGCACAGTACGCACAGACTGTCGGGGTTCGCTGAGAAGCAAAACAGAGGCTCACCACAAACGGGATGCTTCCCCCGTATAAAAACACAACAACAAGAGCCGTTCTTGAGCATCAATAAAGCGAATAACAGAACAGTCTGTGAAATAAAACCCCTCGCGTTCAAATAGATCCGCCGAAGGTGATCCCAATGAAGAAAGCTTTTGTACGGAACGTCTTATTTGAATAACTCCAAAGGAGAAACTCCGATGTACTAAGTAATGACACTCCCTTCGCAAATCTAACTCGAAAGAATGTGGTAATATGAAATTCATCTCTGTGATTCGTATCCCGCACTCCAACAGTTAAGAAAAGGGTCATTCCAATGTACTGAGAAATTCATTCCCCTGCCAATCGTTCTTCACCGTTTCAAAGGAGAATCTTCTATGAAACGTCCGGTACAGACCGAAAAATGAAGAAATCGAGGTCAAGAGGCTATGACTCCGAAGAAGTAAGCATCCTGCCGACTGAGGGCTTGCAACCGCCTCGAGTCGGCAGGTTTTTTGTCTGATGTTTTCCAATGAAGCCTGCATCCTCCCGTTTTCCTGCCGGGAGGATGCGGGTTTTGTTTTGTCCCGGATATTTTGCGGCGGCAGGAGCAGAGCCTGTAGACTTTCGAATCTATTTCGTGTATACTTTTGCTCAGAAAGCAGCACTTACAAGGAGGCAGACCACTATGGCAAGCAATTTCGAGTTCTACTCCCCCACCCGGGTCATCTTCGGCAAAGGCACCGAACAGCGCGTGGGCGCGCTGGTGCGCGAATACGGCGGTACCCGTGTCCTCATCGTCTACGGCGGCAAGAGCGCCGTCCGCTCCGGTGTGCTGGACCGGGCTGAAAATTCTCTGGCCGAGGCCGGCATTTCCAGCTGGACGCTGGGCGGCGTCGTGCCGAACCCCCACCTCGACAAGGTCTACGAGGGCATCCGCATCGGCAAAGAGAACAGCATCGACTTCCTGCTGGCCGTGGGCGGCGGTAGCGTCATCGACACGGCCAAGGCCATCGCCTACGGCCTGGCCGAGCCGGAAAAGGACGTCTGGGAGCTGTACGAGCACACCCGCACGGCCAGGAAGTGCCTGCCGGTGGCCAGCATCCTGACCATCGCGGCGGCGGGCAGCGAAACATCCAACAGCAGCGTCATCACCCGGGTGGACACCCACCAGAAGCGGGCCTACAACGACGACATCAGCCGCCCGAAGTTCGCCCTCATGGACCCCGAGCTCACCAAGACCCTGCCCGACTATCAGACCGAGTCCGGCTGCGCCGACATCATGATGCACACCATGGAGCGCTATTTCACCAATGGCGGCAATATGGAGCTGACCGACGCGCTGGCCGAGGGTCTGCTGCGCACCGTGATGAAGAACGCGGTCATCCTCCACACCGACCCGGCCAACTACGAGGCCCGGGCCGAGGTGATGTGGGCGGGCAGTCTCTCTCACAACGGCCTGACCGGCTGCGGCATCGCCTGCGGCGACTTTATGTCCCACAAACTCGAGCATGAGATGGGCGGTATGTTCGACGTGACCCACGGCGCGGGCCTCGCCGCCCTCTGGCCCAGCTGGGCGCGGTATGTCTATAAGGACTGCCTGCCCCGCTTCGTCCGCTTTGCCCGGAACGTCATGGGCGTGACCACCGACGGCACCGACGAGGAGATCGCCCTGAAAGGCATCGACGCCATGGTGGATTTCTACCACAGCATCGGGATGCCCGCCAGCTTCCATGAGCTGGGCATCGCCCCCACCGACGCGCAGATCGACGAGATGGCCCGCCGCTGCCTCGAAGCTTGCGGCTCCGCCCTCGGCTCGGCCAAAAAACTCAGCCTCGACGACATGATCGCCATCTACCACGCCGCCAACCACTAAGAAACTTTTTCTCATCTCCGCCCGGCACAGAGTATTTTGCTTACTCTGTGCCGGGCATTTCGTTGTCTTTTGTGTGCTTCATCCTACTTTTGGGCAAAGAAGCGGAAAAGAGATCGGAAAAAACAGGAGTATTTGCCTGAACTCGAAGTATAAACGAAGCGCACCCCTTCTCCATCCAAAAGCAGAAGGGGTGCGCTTTTCTATGTTTGCCGAAAGTTTTCAACAACACAAAACTTCATCCTCTCATCACAAATTTCCATTGTCCTTTTTTTGAGGGCTGTCTGCGAAGCAGACAGAGAGGGCGATCCATTCTTATAAAGAATAGATGTCTATAAATTTTCTATATTTTACAAAGGTTTCGTTTCGTGGTTTGATGGAGCCAGAACGAACGGAATCCAAAAAACCTCTGAACGAAAGGACGAAGATATATGCGTAAATTTCCTTGTGTATTCATGCGCGGCGGCACGTCGAAGGGCTGCATGTTCCTGGAAAGCGACCTGCCCGCCCGCGACCAGTGGGACGACATTTTTGTGCAGGCCATGGGCAGCCCTGACCCCAAGCAGATCGACGGTATGGGCGGCTGCGTGTCCAGCAACAACAAGATCGTCGTGGTCAACAAGAGCGACCGTCCCGGCATTGATGTAGACTACATCGTAGGCCAGTCCATCGTAGGCCAGTCCAAGATCGACTACAAGAGCAACTGCGGCAACATGACTGCGGCTACTGCTCCGTTTGCTGTCGAGATGGGTCTGGTGGAGCATCTGACCGAGCCGACCACCGTAGTGCATCTGTTCAACCTGAACACCAACAAGGCCATTGATGTGGAAGTTCCTGTCAAGAACGGCCAGTTTGACAACGAGGGCAACTGCTCCATTGCCGGTGTGGACGGCACTGCCGGTGAGTTAAAAGTCAACTTCCTCGACCCGGCAGGCGCCAAGACCGGCAAGCTCTTCCCCACCGGCAACGCCAGGGAAATGCTGGATCTGGGCGAGCTTGGCACCATCGAGGCCACCATTCTGGACGTCTCCAACCCCATGGTCCTGGTCCGCGCTGCCGACCTCGGCATCACCGGCACCCAGCTGCCCGCTGAGGTGGACACCGACAAGGCTCTGGCTGCAAAGCTGGAGGCCATCCGCGGCGCTGCCTGCGTCAAGATGGGCTTCGCCAAAGACCCTGCCGACGCCACCGCTAACAGCCCCGCAGTCCCGAAAGTCGGCTTCGTGGCGGCTCCTGCCAGCTTCACCGACATCAGCGGCAAATCCGTCGATGCCTCCGAGATGGACGTCTGCGCCCGCGTCATCAGCGTGTTCAAGTGTCACAAGGCCTGCCCGCTGACCAGCGCTTCTTCCATCAGCGTGGCCGCATTCGTACCTGGCACTCTGGTCCATGAGCTGGTCGCTCTCAAGCCCGGCCAGCAGACCGTCCGCATCGGCCATCCCTCCGGTGTCATGACCATGTACCCCTATCTGGATGACCCCACCAAGCCCCTGAACGACATCGTCGTCTCCGGCGTGGCTGTCCAGCGCACCGCACGCCGCATCATGGACGGCACCCTGTACATCCGCAAGTAAGCGGCCTGAAGTTGCCACTCATCATCTCCTGCATCTTCTTCATTCTTTTTTCTTCTTGCGCAAAGCGGCTCGAAAATTTTTCCGGGCCGCTTTTGCTTTTGGGTATCCATCAACTTTTGGAATGATTCTCAATCGAAATCAAATATTTTACAGAATAACTTAACTGCGGTATCCTAATGCCAGAAGGAAGGCCGACCACCAGGAAAGGCCATGAAAATAAAAAAGAGAGTTCGAGAAAGGAAGCACACATTATGCTCAAACTGTATGACAACGGCATCTACCTCGTTCACGGTGAGACCATCTGCTCCTGCCCCGAAGAGGCAGCTCAGAAGTCCGGCATCACCACCACCAAAGAAGAGGCCACCAAGGGTACCATGGCCTACGGCATCCTGAAGGCTCACAACCAGAGCGACGACATGGACCAGCTTCGTCTGAAGTTCGACTCCATGACCAGCCACGACATCACCTATGTCGGCATCATCCAGACCGCCCGTGCTTCCGGCATGAAGCAGTTCCCCCTGCCCTACGTCCTGACCAACTGCCACAACAGCCTCTGCGCTGTCGGCGGCACCATCAATGAGGACGACCACAAGTTCGCTCTCTCCGCTGCCCACAAGTACGGCGGCATCTACGTCCCCACCAACATGGCAAACATCCACAGCTACAACCGTGAGACCATGGCCGGCGGCGGCCGCATGATCCTCGGATCCGACTCCCACACTCGTTACGGCGCTCTGGGTACCATGGCTGTCGGCGAGGGCGGCGGCGAGCTGGCCAAGCAGCTGGTGGGCCGCACCTATGACTTCGCCCGTCCGCAGGTCATCGCCATCTATCTGACCGGCAAGCCCCGCGCAGGCATCGGCCCCCACGACGTGGCCCTGAGCATCTGCGGCGCTGTCTACAAGAACGGCTACGTCAAGAACAAGGTCATGGAGTTCGTCGGCCCCGGCGTGGCAAATCTGCCCATCGAGTTCCGCAACGCCATCGACGTCATGACCACCGAGACCACCTGCTGGTCTTCCATCTGGGTGACCGACGAGCAGACCCAGCGCTACTTCATGGTCCATGGCCGTCCCGAGGCTTACAAGAAGCTGGCTCCTGCCGATGTGGCTTACTACGATGGCTGCGTCTACATCGACCTCGACACCGTCGAGTCCACCATCGCAATGCCCATGCACCCCTCCAACACCTACACCATCCACGAGCTGCAGGCCAACGCTGCCGACATCCTCCACGCTGTGCAGGAAGAGGCCAACAAGCAGATCAAGGGCGCGAAGATGGACCTCGACAGCAAGTTCCACGATGGCGCTGTCTGGGTGGACCAGGGCGAGATCGCTGGCTGCGCCGGCGGCACCTTCGACAACATCTGTGCTGCTGCTGACATCCTGCGCGGCAAGAGCTGCGGCAACGGTGTCTTCACTCTGAGCATCTACCCCGGCTCCATGCCCGCACTGGCAGAGCTGTACAAGAATGGCCGTGCAAGCGACCTTGTCAACGCCGGCGCCATCATGCGTGAGTGCTTCTGCGGTCCCTGCTTCGGCGCAGGCGACTGCCCGGCAAACGGCGAGTTCTCCGTCCGCCACACCACCCGCAACTTCCCCAACCGCGAGGGCTCCAAGCCGGGCGAGGGTCAGATGTCCAGCGTGGCACTGATGGACGCACGTTCCATCGCCGCCACCGCAGCCAACGGCGGCAAGCTGACCGCCGCCACCGACCTGGATGTGGAGTACACCAACCCCGAGTACCACTACAACGCTTCCCTGTACGAGAAGCGCGTCTACAACGGCTGGGGCAAGGCTGAGCCGGACGCAGAGCTGCGCTTCGGCCCCAACATCAAGGACTGGCCCGAGATGCCCGCTCTGACCAACGACCTGCTGGTCAAGGTCTGCTCCTACATCACCGACCCCGTCACCACCACCGACGAGCTCATCCCCTCCGGCGAGACTTCTTCCTACCGCTCCAACCCCGAGCGTCTGTCTGAGTTCGCACTGAGCCGCCGTGACCCCCAGTACATGGGCCGCAGCAAGGAAATGCGCGCCATCGAGCGCGACCGTGAGGCCGGCAAGGCTCTGCCCGAGGAGGTCATGAAGGTCTATGAGGCCCTGACCAAGGCCGGCGTCGCCAACGACCCTGCCAACACCGACATCGGCTCCACCATCTTCGCCAATATGCCCGGTGACGGCTCTGCCCGTGAGCAGGCCGCGTCCTGCCAGCGCGTCATGGGCGCATCCGCAAACTTCGCAAAGCAGTACGCCACCAAGCGCTATCGCTCCAACTGCATCAACTGGGGCATGACGCCCTTCCTCGTAGAGAACCCCGAGGTGTTTGAACTGGGCGACTACATCTTTGTCCCGAGCATCCGCGAGGCTGTTCTGGAGAACAAGGCAAGCTTCTCTGCTTACGCTGTCAAGCCGGACGGCACCGTCACCGAGTTCCCTGTCTCCACCGGTGCGCTGACCGAGGCTGAGCGCCAGATCATCGCGGATGGCTGCCTCATCAACTACTACCGCAACAATCAGTAAGTAATAAAATATCATCAAACAACTGAGGGCAGGGGCTGTCCCCGCCAAGGCTGCGGGGTGCAGCCCCTGCCCCTTTATTTTTGAAAAGGAGAACACTTATGTCTGAATACATCACGACTGCTCTGCAGGAAGAAGAGATCAAGACCGCACAGGAAAAGCTCGCTGAGCTCATCCGCTCCGACTTCGCCCGCATCGACCGCATGAAGGCTGACGAAGAAGTCACCGACTTCTCCAAGCTCGACACCATCACCATCGGCGTGATGCCCGGCGATGGCATCGGCCCCCTCATCATGACCCAGGCTCTCCGCGTTTTGAACCAGCTGCTGGCTCCCGAGATCGCCAGCGGCAAGGTGAAGATCCGCATCATCGAGGGCATGACCTTCGAGCGCCGCGTGGAGCTGGGCGAGAGCCTGCCCGCCGATGTCCTCGCCGCCTGCAAGGAGTGCAACGTCCTTATCAAGGGACCCTTCACCACGCCCCGCGCCGGTGATAAGTTCCCCGACGGCACCCCGATGCCCAACATGGTCTCCGCCAACAGTCTGCTCCGCCGCAGCCTCGATCTGTTTGCCGCTGTCCGCCCCATCAAGATTCCGGAGAAGAACATCGACTGGTGCTTCTTCCGCGAGAACATCGAGGGCGAGTACATCTGGGGCAACAAGGGCATTCAGGTCAACGATGACCTTGCTATCGACTTCAAGGTCCAGACCAAGCAGGGCAGTGAGCGCATCGCCCGCGCTGCCTTCGAGTACGCCCGCAAGAACGGCAAGCACAATGTGACCGCCATCACCAAGGCCAACATCGTCAAGCTGGCCGACGGCAACTTCCTGAAGGCTGTCCACCACATCGGCGAGACCGAGTACCCCGACATCGAGGTTCAGGAACGTCTGGTGGATGCCATGACCGCCAAGATGGCAGACCCCGAGTTCACCAGGGGCTGCGAAGTCTTTGTCCTGCCGAACCTCTATGGCGACATCGTGACCGACGCTGCTGCTGAGATGCAGGGGGGCTTAGGCAGCGCTTCTTCCTCCAACATCGGCAATAAGTACGCCCTGTTCGAGGCCATTCACGGCACCGCTCCCTTCCTCATCAATCATGGCCGCGGCCAGTACGCGAACCCCTGCTCCCTGATCCGTGCCGCCGGCCAGCTGATGGCACACATCGGCTACGGCGACCGCACCGCAAAGCTCGAGAAGGCGCTGGACATCTGCTGCAACACCGAAAAGAAGCTCGTCGTCACCACCGACAAGGACGGCGCTACCAGCGAGGAGTTCACCACCTACCTGCTGGATACCCTCAAGTCTCTGTAAATGAGTACGCACGGTCTTGAACTTCCGTCTATAAAACGATATACTGAAAGAAATACCACGAAAAGGACGGAACATCACATGGACGAAAAAGACCTGCAGATCTTCCTGACGCTGGCTGACACCGGCAACCTGACCCGCACAGCGGAAAAACTCTACCTTGCCCAGCCCACCCTGAGCAAACGGCTCCAGAACATGGAGTCGGAGCTTGGCGCGACGCTGTTTCTGCGCAGCAAACAGGGTGTTACCCTGACCCCTGCCGGTGAAGAGGCACAGAAAGTCATCCAGCGCACTGTTCAGGACTTCAGCACTCTGCGGGAACAGTTACAGCTGAGAAAAAACACCATCTGCGGCACCCTGCGCATTGAGGCGTCCATCGACTACTCCAAATACCGCCTGCCGCAGGTACTGGCCGCCTACACGGCCCAGTACCCGGACGTCACCCTCAAAGTCTCCACTGACCACAGCCGCGACTGCATCAAGAAACTGCAGGACGGCAAATTCCACCTCGCCATCGTGCGGGGCGAATACGACTGGGACGAGGGCAAGATCCTGCTCGAGCGGGAACCGGTCTGTCTCATCCGCAGCCGGGAGAATGCCGATGTCCCCCTGAACGAGATGCGGTACATCGGCCGGGACGCCAACCCCGAGCATATGAGCATGAAGGCCCGCTGGCTGATGGAGCACAAGATGGAGCCCTGCTCCCAGCTGAACGTGGACGGCCTGTCCACCTGCGTCGCCATGGTGCAGGCGGGCCTCGGCTGGAGCATCGTGCCGGAAATCTGCCTGAACTATTTCGACGGCATCTCGGAGCCTCTCTTCTTTGCCGACGGCACGCCGCTCTCCCGCTCTACTTATCTGCTCTACCGCAAGCGCGAAAGCGAGCTGCCGCAGGTACGGGAGTTCATCCGCATGGTCTGTACCATGAGCAAACATTAAAGAGTTCTATCGATTTTTCCCTTCCGATCGTTCCAAGTCCCCTCTGCACTTCAGGGTGCAGGGGGGACTTTTCTTTGCCGTCTCTTTGCTTTTTTTCGATATTTCGGTGTTTTTGTGATAATTGACAAAAGTCTGTCGATATTTTCGTCAGTCTGCACAGCGATTCAAAAGGGGTCCTTTATTCTACAGGACCCGTTCTATCCATTCCGTTTTTCTATGGAAATCTCATCCAATTTTCCGCATTGACTCATTTTTGACGATGTTTTCGTCCTCATGATGCATTTCCTGCATTTTTACCATTCATTTTTGGAATGGCATCAGATACAAACCCGTTATTTCACAAATCATCCATTTTCGATTATCCTAAATACAGGAAAAGTGCTCCATGCACAAGAGAGTTTCGTCGAAAGGAAGCTGAAAATCTATGGAAAACGTAATGCAGGGCATCATTGATATGCACATCCATGCAGCCCCGGACGTCCGTGCGCGGAAACTGGACGATCTCGAGCTGATGGAAGCCTCCGTTCAGCGGGGTGTGCGTGCCATTGTGCTCAAGTCCCACAACGTCCCCACTGCGGACCGTGCCTATCTGGTCAACCGCGTGGCAGCTGAAAAGTACCCGGACGTAAAGTTCACCGCATTCGGCGGGCTGTGCCTGAACCGTCCGGTGGGCGGTCTGAACCCCGACGCGGTGGAAACTTCGCTGAAGCTGGGCGCAAAGGTCATCTGGCTGCCCACCAACACCGCCGAGAACCACTACCGCAAAAACGGCAAAGACCCCTCCAAGGGCGTCGTCGTCACCCGTGACGGCAAAGCCGTGGACGAGCTGCAGGACATTTTCGCCCTCGTCAAGCAGTACAACGCTGTGCTGGCCACCGGCCACATCGGTGCAGAAGAGTGCTTTCCGGTCGTAGAGGCTGCCCGCGCCGCAGGCGTGGAGAAGATCGTCATCACCCACCCCGAGTTCTGGGTGGTGGGCATGACTCCCGAGCAGCAGGCCGACATCGTGCGGAAATACGATGTCCTGCTGGAATCCGTCTACGCACAGCCGGTCAACGGCAGCTATAAGATCAACATCCCCGACAACATCGCTGCCATGAAAGCCATCGGCCCGGAGCACTTCGTCATCTCCACCGACAGCGGCCAGACCGTCAACCCCTACTGGTACGAAAGCTACACCACCTACTTCAAGGCGGTGTCTGAGGTATTCACCTCCGAGCAAGTCCGCAGGATGACCCACGACAATCCGGCATGGCTGCTGGATATTGACCAGTAAAACGGAGGAAACAACAATGAAGAAATTGAATTCCATTCAGTTCTATGGAATGCCCCTTCCCATCTATGCGTTTTTCGCCATCATCGTACTGGCCTGCGCCTACTTCAACATCATCCCCAACCAGATGATCGGCGCGGTCGCCGCCCTGTTCGCCTTCGGCATCCTGATCGGTGAGATCGGCGAGCGCCTGCCCATCTGGAACAAGTTCCTCGGCGGCGGCGCAATGCTCTGCTTCCTCGCTGCCGGTCTGCTCAAGTACTTCAACCTCCTGCCCGAGTGCGTCACCAACGTCTCCGACGGCTGGATCAACGGCTACAGCTTCCTGAACGTCTTCATCACCTTCCTCGTCGTCGGTTCCCTGCTGGGCATTGACCGTGACGTGCTTATCAAATCCGGTTCGCTCTACATTCCGACACTGCTCTGCTCGCTGCTGGGTGCCTGCGTGTTCGGCGTCGTGGCCGGCCTCATCTTCGGCAACGACCCGCTCTACCTCATCACCTCTTACGTCCTGCCCATCATGGGCGGCGGCGCGGGCGCCGGTGCCGTGCCTATGGCTCAGGTCTACTCCGACGCCACCGGTCAGGACTCCGCAGGCTACCTGAGCTTCTGCATGGCCATCCTCGCTCTGGGCAATATCGTCGCCATCCTGATGGCTGTCGTCATGGACCTCATTGGCCGCGCTTTCCCTAAGATGACCGGCCACGGCGAGCTGCTCCGCGTCAAGAACAAGTCTCTGGAAGTCGAGTCCAAGAACCCCGCTCCCGCTGTCACCGTGGATGACATCGCTGCTGCCATCTTCATCTGCGCAGGCTTCTTCATGCTGGGCCAGCTGGTCTCCAAGAAGATCCTCCCCACCGTGTTCGGTGTTGCCATCCCCAACTTTGCTTACATGATCATCTTCGCTGCTTTGGCCAACATCTTCAACCTCATCCCGGAAAACCTCCGCGAGGCCTGCCGCCGCTGCCAGCACTTCTGCGGCAACAAGCTGGTCTGGATCCAGATGGTTGGCATGGGCATCTCCGCCATCAACTTCTCCACCATGTTCTCCGTGGCAAGCTGGCAGAACGTCGTCATCGTCCTGATGATCGTCATCGGCTGCTGCGTCGGCTCTGCTCTCTTCGGCTGGATCGTTGGCTTCTTCCCTGTCGAGAGCGCCATCACCGCTGGCCTGTGCATGGCAAACATGGGCGGCGCAGGCGACCTGGCCGTTCTGGGTGCCGCAAAGCGGATGGACCTGATGGTCTACGCACAGATCTCCTCCCGCATCGGCGGTGCCATCGTCCTGCTGATTGCTTCCATCCTCTTCGCATTCCTCTAAGATACCACAAGACCTCTTCTCAAAGAGAGACCGGCTTTGCCGGTCTCTCTTTTTTGCTGTCAAACCTGCGTGAATGGGGTCGTTTCCTGCGTGAATCGCTGTGTCTAAGCCCCGATGGTTATGTTATAATATGGTCATAAGGGAGGAACTTGAGGATGGAGCTTCGATTTGCGGTCGTAGAAGACCGCCTGCCCGACGCTCAGCGGTTGGAGAGCCTTTTGCGGCTGGCTTTCGGCGGCGGGCAACCATTGGTCTGTGACCATTATGAGAGCGGCGACGCCTTTCTGGCGGCGTTCCCCTCAAAAAATTATCAGGTCGTTTTTCTCGACATCTGCATGGAAGGCACCAACGGCATCGAGACGGCGCGCATCCTGCGCCGGACCGACCCCGACCTGCTGCTGGTGTTCGTGACCTCGTCCCCGGAATACGTATGGGACGCATTCCCCGTCCACCCCTTCGACTATCTGCTCAAACCCTACCGGGAAGAAAAGCTCTTCCAGCTGGCCGACGAGCTGCGGCGGGTGCTCTTCCGGGCCGAACCGGAGCTGGAAGTCCGCATCGCACGGCAGCAGGTACATCTCCCCCTGCGGAAGATACAGTACGCCATGGCCCAGAATCACTACGTCCGCATCGTCAGCGACGACGGCGAGTGCCGGACCGTCTCCACCTTCTCCCAGGTGGAGCAGCTGCTGCGGGCGCAGGAGAACTTCATCGTCTGCAACCGGGGCGTCATCCTGAACATGGACAAGGTGCTCCGGCTGGACAGCGACTGCTTCGAGATGCTGGACGGCACCTGCCTGCCCGTGCGTCAGAAGGATAAGAACTCCCTGTTCGCCCAGTTCACACAATATCAGTTCCGCCATATGCGGCGGGAGCTATGACGCCGAGAGGAGGCCCGACCTTGGACTTTTCTTTATTTGGACGCTATTTTCTGGACCTCGCCGTCTTCTACCCGGGGGCATTCCTCTGCCTCGCGCCCCTGTGGGAGCATGTGAAGGCCCCCCGGCGCACCGCTGTGCTGGCAGCCACTCTCGTCACGGTCATCTGCCTTGCAGCGGCGGCCCTCTGCGCCATCTTCGAGCTGGACAGCAACATCCTGCTTCTGCCCACCCTGCTGGCGGCGTTCTGGCTGCTGCGCTGGCGGGTGGGTCCGGAAGTTTCCGTGAGCCAGACCGCCTTTCTCTTCGCCGTCTCCGGCGTCATGACGGCAGTCTGCTCCCTGCTTTCCGTGGTGCTCAACGCCCGGGCTGAGGTGGGCAACGACGCCCCGGCCTGTCTCGTCTCCACCTCCCTGCTCAAGCTGGGACTCTCGGCAGTGCTCTGCATCATCTTCTGGTTCACCGCCGTCCAGTGGAGCCGCTGGCTGCTGCGGGAGTACCGGGGCGAAGCCTTCTGGCAGTCGGCGTGGCCGCTGCCCACCATCTACGCGGCTTTCCTCGTCTTCTGTATGCCGCTGGACCCGGCCGTCGTGCTCATCAACCGTCTGATGATCATTTCTGTTCTGGCCGTATCCATCTCTCTGCTGGGCATCTTTTTGCTGCTGTACGAGATGTATCAGGTGGCCCGGGAGTACACCCGCAGCGCCCAGCTCGACCGGGAAAACCAGCTTCTGGCCGTGGAATCCCGCCGCTACACCGAGCTGCGGACCTATATGGAGCAGACGCGGCATCTCCGCCACGACTTCCGCCAGCACCTCCACGTCATCGCCGGACTCACCGAGGCCGGGCAGGTGGATGAGCTGAAAAATTACCTGCACCAGTACGAATCCGAGCTGAGCGAGGAGCGCCCCACCCTCTGCGCGAATCCTGCCGTGGACGCTCTGGCCGGTCACTACGACCACGAGGCCCACAGCCTCGGCGTGCCGGTGGACTGGCGGCTGGAGCTGCCCCGCCAGCTGGCCATCCCGGAGGCTGACTTCTGCATGATGCTGGGCAATCTGTTGGAAAATGCTTTCCACGCCAGCCAGAAGCTGCCGCCCGAACAGCGGCAGGTGAAGGTGCTGGCCCGGATGCTGAGCCCCGCCATGCTGGGCCTGCTGGTAGAGAACCGCTATGACGGTGTGCTCAAGCGCCAGCAGGGCATCCTCCACTCCACGAAACACGACGGAATGGGCATCGGCCTCGTCTCCATCCAGACGGCCGTTTCCAGATATGGCGGTTCTATGACCGTCGAGACCGAGAACGGTTTGTTCCGGGTGAATATTTTATTGAACCTTTAACCTCTCAGTCTCGCATTCGCAATGACGGAGAGGTTGACACAGCTAATTAAAGGAGGACTCCACCATGAAAATGACCCGACGCAGCTTCCTCAGCGCTTCCGCTCTCACACTGCTGTCCTGCCAGCTGGCCCCTGCCGCCAGGGCAGACTGCCTTCTGTCCGACCTTTTCCACGGCGCAGACACCGCCCTGCCGCCGAAGCCTCTGACGGCGAAAGTTGTGGACGCCAACCCCTTTATGGGCCGCAGCGAGTCAAACATCCACCACGACTGCTACAACACCGACTCCACCGACGCCGTCCTCCCCGTGGGCATCTGCCCCGAGGTCAACGTGGCAATGGAAAAGACGAACCCCAACGCCTCCCCGGCCATCTTCTTCGACAACTTCGATAACCCCGTCAGCCCGTTCCTGGGCGGTCTGGCCATCCGTGACCTCGACGCAGAAGAAGTCCGCACCATCGGCTTTTTCTCTCCCGCCAAGCACGACGGCGGCGGCTATCTCATCCAAAGCTCCTATTCCTTTGTGGACGGGCGCAACCTCATCGTCTGCCCCACCAGCCACAACCATGTGCTGATGCTTCGTGCCACCGACGAGAAGGGTACGCCTCTGCCGGTTTTTGAAAAGGTACTGGACATCAACATCAAAGAGGCCGCCGAGCGGGTGCTTGGCCGCAGCCTCGAGCAGAATCTGCTCTCCATCGTCTTCGACTACGACGGCAACCTCTGGTTCGTCACCGGCGGCTTCCGCATCTACCCCAGCCGCGGCCAGCAGGGCGCGATGGGCTACATCTCCCACAACGCCATCGAAACCATCCTTGCCGGCGGCACTGCCGACCTCGACCACGAAGTCCATGTCTACGCTCCCGCTCCGGGCGAGGGTGCTGAAAACGGCATTGCCTCCTGCCGGGAGGGTGCGGTCATCCTGACGAATCTTGCCTGCTACCTGCTGCGCGCCAACGGCGGCGTTGAAGTCGTCTGGCGCACCCCCTACGACAGCGTGGGCGCAAAAGACAGCCGCGAAGGCGCTGCCACCACCGGCGGCGGTCTGGCATGGGGCGGCGGCTGCTCGCCCTCTCTGAGCCGGGAGCTGGTCTTCTTTACCGACAACCTCGAGACGGTCAGCCTGATGGCTGTGGACATCCGCACCGGCGAAGTCGCCGCCAGCCACCCGGTCATCGACGAGCTGCCCGCCAACATGCCGGTGTCGGTGGAAAATTCGGCCATCGTCTACGACCACGGCAATGGCCGGGTCAGCACCATCGTCTGCAACTGGTTCGGCGCAGGCAGCCCCAACCTCGCAAAGCCCGACAGTGACTCTTCCATCCAGAGCTACGAGAACATCTACGACCGCAACTGGCTGCTCAAGGGCAACTGCATGATCATGCCCGGCGTCGAACGGGTGGACACCATCCGCACCGCCGACGGCTGGACCATGAAGAGCGTCTGGTGCCGCGACGACCTCAGCGACACTTCCATGATGAAGCTCTCCACCGCCACCGGCTATATCTACGGCTTCGTGCAGGACGTGGACAGCGGCATGTGGCAGTACATCGTGCTGGACTTCGACACCGGAAAGACCGTCCTCACTGTGGACGTCGCCTCCCTCTACGGCTACAACAACATGGCCATCGGTATGTATGCGGGCCGTGACGGCAACAAGCTCTACTGCCCCACCGGCTACAAAGAGCTTCTCCGCCTGCAGGACCGCTTCGTCTTCCTGCCTGAGATGCCCTACCGGAAGGTCGATCTGGACAAGACCTCCCGCCGGGTGCTTTCGGCGGCAGAGTTCCAGGCCGCAGGCGGCGCCGGCACCCCCGCAAGCTGGCTCCACACCGCCACCCTCGACAACCTCCACCCCGCGACGACTGTTTCTTTCCGCATCAACGGCCTGACCGGAAATGCCGCCGACTATAAGCTCTTCGCCCTCGGCACGGATGGCCGCTACCACGAGGTGTCCGACTGGCACTTCGACGATGCCCCGGCCCGTCTCAGCGCGAAGAAGGTCTACACTATCTGCCTCACCGCACAGGACGGCGGCAGCTTCGACCTCTCGCCCGACGCCAAGGAAGTCACCCTTTCGGTGGTGCTGGCACGATGAATCTCTAAACCAAAAGCCCCTCTGCACCGCGGTGCAGAGGGGCTTTTTATCACACTATCGTATTTTACAGGGTACTCAGCAGGCGGTGGCCGCCGTTCTGGTCGGCGGCATAGAGGGTGGTGCGGTTGACCTGATTGTCCAGCGGCAGGCCCTCGGCGTAGCGCTTGAGGTTGTGGATGAAGATGTCCACGATGTTGTCCAGCGTCTTGGGCAGGCTGAACTTGCCGGAGTTGTGGGGCGTGATGATAGCGCCCGGCTCACCCCACAGCGGGTGGTCGGCAGGCAGAGGCTCCGGGTCGGTGACGTCGAGGCCCGCGCCAAAAATTTTGCCGCTGCGCAGGGCCTCCACGAGGGCGTCGCTGTCCACGGTGGTGCCGCGGCCCACGTTGATGAGGATGGCACCGTCCTTGCATTTGGCGAAGCGCTCGGCATTAAACAGCTTGTTGGTCTCAGGGGTGCCGGGCAGGCTCAGGGCGATGAGGTCGGCCTCGGGCAGCTCCTCGTCCAGCTGGCTCTGGGCCACCACACGCAGGCAGTAGTCCGGGCAGGGCGTGTCGGGGTGGACCGTGCGGCGGACGCCCACCACTTCAGCGCCCAGCATATGGGCGCGGCGGGCAAAGTTGGAGCCGATGTCGCCCATGCCGACGCAGAGCACCCGCGCCCCGGTGATGCCCCTCACGGGGCGGTCGATGGGAGCCCACTGGCGCTGGTTCTGGCGGTCGCGGTAGAGGAACAGATCCTTCTGGATGCCCAGCCACATGGCCAGCATCCACTCGCTGATGGCCAGACCGTAGGCACCGGTGGCGTTGGTCACCATGCAGTTTTCAGGCAGGACGCCGGGCTTCAGATAGGCGTCGGGGCCGGCGGAGTTGGACTGGAACCACTCGATGTGCTTGTTCTGGCGGATCATCGGCACCGGTGCGTTGCCCAGCACGATGTCGGCCCAGAGCACATCTTCGGCGTGGACATCGTCCAGCGCGTTGAAACGGAATTCAAATTCCGGCACGGATGCCTCCAGCGCGGCGCGGTGGGCGTCGTTCAGGGGCAGACATACCAAAACTTTTTTGTGCATAGGGATACCCTCACTTCCTGTGTATTCTTTTATAAGAATACTCTCCCCCGCCCCGCTCCGCAAGAGGCAAAAGGACCGCTTTCTTAAGAATTCCTTAGGATCTTATCCCACAAATCCCAAGAAGTATGTGATAAGCTGTCCACAATGCAGAAAATCTGCTATACGGATACTACGCAATACAGGAAAGGAATCATAGACTATGCAGACTGTCATGATCGTAGAGGATGACCCGGACATCCGGGACGGCGTGCGCATCGCGCCGGACTGCAACCGGGTCTGGGTGGACGAGCAGGAGGCCGACCTGACCGAGACCGAGTACAAGATCCTCAAGCTGCTGATGCAGAGCCCCCAGCGCATCTTCACGGTGCAGGGCATCTACGAGACCGTGTGGGGCGAGCCGTATTTCTACGTCTCCAACGGCACCGTCATGGTGCATATCCGCAATCTGCGGATGGCAGAGCCGCCGCACTGCGATAAGCAAGCTCTTTTGTCAGAGCGATACTATCACTCGCTGTGTCTAAACTTTTTCTTCAGCATCCTTGCCCTCTCCGCCACCTGCGGTGACACCTCTCCCAAAGGGAGAGGCTTTTACGTCCTGTGAAACTTTTTCATAAAAAATTCAAACCTCTTACGTCCTTCTTAATAAATCTCTCGGGCATTTCCTAAGATTTGGAATATATACTTCTCCCTGTCAGACGGGGCGAAGTGCTCCCCGCGAAATCTCTTAGGAGGGGCAAATCACCATGCTATCAAAAAAGAAACCACAGGACAGGGTCGATACGGAATATCTCGTCGGCCTTGACACGGCCTCTGCCCAACCGGCTCCGGCGGGCGTGAGGCCCTTTATCCAAAAACCCATCACCGCCGCCGACACCTACACCGTCAAGCCGATGGTCAAGGGTACCATCCTGACCGCCGACTTCGAGGTGGGCGACACGGTCAGCAAGGGCGATGTGCTCTACACCATCGACAGCTCGGACGTGGCCAGCAGCGTGGAGAAGGCCCAGCTCTCTCTCGAGCAGGCCCAGAGCAGCTACGACGACGCCGTGGATGCCCAGTACATCCGCAGCTCTGTCCGCGGCACAGTCTCTTCCCTGAAGGTCAAGGCGGGCGACGTCGTCTCTGCCGGGCAGGAGGTGGCCGTCGTCCGGGATGATTCCACCCTGCTGCTGACGCTGGACTTCCCCGCCGCCGACGCCATCACTTATTTTGTCGGCCAGAGCGTGGATGTGACCATCGACGGTACCTTTGAGACGACCACCGGCACCATCCAGTCCATCTCCGGTGCCGACAGCCTTTCCAGCGGCAATCTCGCCGTCCGCTCGGTGGTCATCGCTGTGCAGAACCCCGGCACCCTGAACACCACCATGTCCGGCACAGCCTCCATCAACGGCGTCAGCGCCATGAGCTCGGCCCATTTCACCTGCCAGTATGAGCAGACCATCACAGCCACTGCCAGCGGCACCATCATCGCAAAAGACGTCAAGGTCGGCGACACCGTGGGCAGCAGTTCTTCCACCACCGAGACCATGTGCGTCATCTACGATTTGAGCTACCTCGAGATGACGCTGGACGTCGATGAGCTGGACATTCTCGACATCGCGGTGGGCCAGAAGGCCGAGATCACCGCCGACGCCATCAGCGACCGCACCTTTGAGGGCGTCGTCACCAGCATCTCCTCTGCAGGCACCACCAGCGGCGGCACCACCACCTACCCTGTCACCATCCGCATCGACGACACCGGCAGCCTCATGCCCGGCATGAATGCCACTGCTGCCCTTGACATTCCCCCTTGCCGGCGTTATGTTATTGTTAAGGCGACAGCCGGTTTCGCCGTCTTTCGCCTCATATTAAAATCGCTCTTGTTTTATAGCTGTCTGGACTTTACACAAAATTTGGGAAAGATCCATTTTTGTCTAACTTTTGGGGTTCATTTCAGTATCCGGAGTCTCTTTTTTGGCATTTTCTTCAATGTTTTTGCAATTGGAATCTATAGTTTCGATAGCTGTTTTCTTTCAACGGCATGGATAAGCTAGACCTTATTGCTTTGCAGAAACAGCACATCACCCGAAATTTTAATTATTTTCGCTCTGATTCTGATATACTATCGTTAAGACATCGATTTCGGAGGTCCACATGGATACAAGTATTTTCCGTTATGTGCTCGAGGTAGAAAAATACAGAAACATCACCCAGGCGGCGAAGCGACTGTTTATCTCGCAACCGGCACTGACCAAACAGCTGAATAAGCTTGAAAAAGAGTTGGGCTTTTCGCCTTTTGACCGCACGCACAGCCCGATCAGCGTTACACCACAGGGCGAAATTTTTCTCGATTTTGCTCGGCGCTATGTGCAGCTCGAAAGCGAGATGATGGATAGTCTTCGACAGTTTAATCAGATTCCAGCAGAGCCTGTACTGATTGCCACAACGCATCGTGGTGGCGCCTACGCTGCTGTTCAGGCAGCACCTTTCATGATGACACATCCAGAGATACATCTCAGTTACCTGAATCGCAACTCTCAGCAGTGCGAAGAAGAGCTGGAAAGCGAATCCATCGACTTAGCCATCTATACTGAACCTGTACACTCCGAAAACATCGAGTATATGCCAGTACAGGAGGATCCGCTCGTATTTGTCATTCCACAGGAATCACCGATTCTGGAGGACCTAGATATCTCCGATAATTCACTCGAGCATCCGGTTGAAATCGACATCAGCCGTTTCCGTAATCCGTCGCTCCGATATATTCTGGCGACGCCAGGTCAGGGGCTGTATGATGCCGAAAAATCTTTTTTCAGAAAATATCACATCACACCGATTCATCCGCAGCGTATTGATTATGTTGACACGCGATATCTCGTTGCCTGCAGCGGCTGTGGCATCGCCCTGTTGCCGCACACGACGATTCGTAATTCATCTACTGGTCAAAACCCGGTCTATGGCACGATAAAAGGCGATACGCTGTATCGTTATGTCATCGTCGCCCGAAAGAAGGGCCGCAACTTATCCCCTTCTGCAGAAATCGTCTGGCGCTACATGATCAGCGCATCTGCTAAAAATCGATAACATTTTGGAATCAGGTTCATAACAGAAAAAGGAGAAGCACTCGTCATTCAATTTGCAGTACAGAGCGAGTGCTTCTTTTTCTGTTTTATGGCGCTATGTCCATTCCAAATGGTTATCGTCCCATAGAGGAATCGCCATTGTCGCAATCTTGCACAATTACTCCCGTTTTTGTACAATACATTTATCAAATTTGCCGGCAAATAAAAGTGCTTTAAAAATTCTGTATCACTTTTTGGGAGGATTTACTGTGAATAAGTTAAAGGAAACGAAGATCCTTGGGTTCCCTCTGTGGATGTACCTTATATTCAGTATACTGATGATGGTGATGGCAGCCAATGACTGGATGCTGACCAACATGGTCGGCGCACTCGCCTTCGCGATGATCATCGGCACGCTGCTCGGCTGGGTCGGTGACCATATCCCGGTCTGGAAGACCTGGTTCGGCGGCGGCATGCTCTTCTCTTGCCTCGTAGCCGGCGCGATGAACACCTTCCACCTGATCGGTGAAGGCTCGATGGAAGCTCTGAATACCTTCAACGGCTCCACCGGTTTCCTCGATCTCTACATTCTCGTCCTGATCACCGGCTCTGTGCTCTCGGTTGATCGTAAGATGCTCATCAAATCCTTCGCCGGATTCGTTCCGACGATTCTTGCAGGTATTGCAGGTGCACTCGGCCTCGCTGGTCTCGTAGGTGCCATCACTGGCGTCGGCGCAATCGAGGCGATCGCCACCTATGCAATTCCAGTCATGGGCGGTGGCAATGGTGCCGGTATCACACCGATGAGCAAGATGTGGGCTGCTGCAACCGGCGGTGATGCCTCCTCCTGGTATGCATCTGCCTTTGCAATCATCAGCATTGGCAATCTCTGCGCCGTCTTCATGTCTGCACTGCTGAACAAGCTCGGCCAGATCAAGCCATCCATGACGGGTAATGGTCGTCTCATGGTCAGTGAAGAAAATGTCAGCACGAAGTCCAGTGACGTGAAGCCGACCGCAGCCGACTACGCAACCGGTCTCGCACTCGGTGTCGTATGCTTCAATGTAGCTAACCTCTACGCAAAGCACATCTCCATCATCAACCATGCAAACCTCGGCTTCAGTATTCATACCTTCGCTTTCATGGTCATCCTGATGGCGATTCTGAATATGACGAATATCCTGCCGGAAAACGTGAAGGCCGGCGCAAGGGGCATGCAGCAATTCTTCGTAAAGTATATGTCCTTCCCACTGATGATTACCGTTGGTATCGGTACGAACCTCGCAGACTACGCGAAGGTCTTCACAAACCCAGCGTATATCGTCATCATCATGGCGACTGTCATCGGTGCGATGATCGGAACCTTCATCGTCGGTAAGCTGTTCCACTTCTATCCTGTAGAAGGAATGCTGACTGCCGGACTCTGTATGGCAAACGGCGGTGGTGCCGGCGACGTACAGTGTCTCGGCGCTGCGCACCGCATGGAGCTGATGTCCTATGCTCAGATTTCTTCCAGAATCGGTGGTGCCATCATGCTCGTCATCGCAAGCTTCATTTTCGGTAAATTCCTGTAATCCTGGAGGTACTATATGGCAAATCAGAATCCTTTGGCTACGAATCTCACGCTTGAGCAGCAGAAAAACCTGTTCGGCAATGCTTACTTAAATATGCTCTGGCACTGTCCGACCGACCTGCGTTTCCACTACTGGGTGCATCTCCCAGACTACTACTACGACGAAGAGGAGCATGAGTACTCTCTCCTCGTCATCATCCATGGAACCGGCTGTGCAATCGAAGAGTACATCAAGCAGGCGAAGGAACTCGCCGACAAATATCATATGGCTGTGCTTGCGCCTATGTTCCCGGGTGGACTCATTCAGCGCGATGACTTCAACAGCTATAAGCTCCTCTCCTGCGACGGCATCCGCTATGATCTGATTCTCCTCGATATGATCGAGGATATGGCGAAGCGCTATCCAGGCGTTCACACAGATCAGTTTTTCATGTTCGGACACTCTGGTGGCGGGCAGTTCGTAAACCGCTTCCTGCTCGCTCACCCTGATCGTCTGAAGGCCTGCTCCATCGGTGCACCTGGCCGTCCGACCTTCCTGAATCCAGACGAGGACTACTTCTGGGGTATCCGTGATTTCAAGGATTACTTCGGTTATGATGTCGACCTCGAAGCCGTAAAGAAGGTACCCGTCCTCATCAGTGTCGGCGAGCTCGACAACAAGTTTATCGGCGACTCCCCGTATGGCGATAACCGCGTAGCCCGTATGAAGAGTCTGCAGAAAAATTTCCAGGAGCACGGCGTCCATACGGAGCTGACGATCCTTCCGGGCTTCGCCCATGAGGCTGGTGAAAAGGAACGAGTGCAGGCCGCGCAGAAATTCTTTATCCAGTATTTATAACTCAAACTACAGTTTTTTGAATTTCCTTTCTTTGTACCCTCTTTTTAAAAGAGGGTACATTGCGTATTTCTTGCTTTTCCTTCATACTTGCGTACTTTTAGCAGATTATGAAAGCAAGCAGAATTTCTATTCTACGGAATCAACTATTCTGCACTGGAAGCTGCCGTCCGGCGAATCCAACAGGATGTTGATTTCCTGATGAAGTATCTCCCCAAGGTGCCTGATGATGCCTATGTGAAAGTGGAGACCACGAAGATTCTCAAACAGCACAAGGCATATATGGCACAGTTTGAAGAAATGCTGAACGATGAAAAAAATCGCATAACGACAGGCACTTGTATGATGAGCTGATTTCCTATGCTGACCTGTACGACGGTGCCAACTTTGAAGCGAAGAAGATGGTTGTCAACCAGCTGATCCGCAGGGTAGACGTTTATCGTGGCTATCAGATCAACATCTCGTTTAACTTCGATCTCACTCCTTACATTGAGGGGGAGTGATACGTCCGCCTGCAAAACAGTCGGGCATCGAACAAGCATTTTCAGAAACAACGAAACAGCAAGAATTGGGAGTTGCCGTCCATGTGCCTGCAAAATCAGGCATTTGGCTGATTTTCAGTGTGACCTCCAAGAAAGCAAAAAGAAAAGCACCGCACTTCAAACGAAGTACAGTGCTTTTTTGGTGGAGAATAGCGGGATCGAACCGCTGACCTCTTGCATGCCATGCAAGCGCTCTCCCAGCTGAGCTAATCCCCCATAGCTGGTGTGCCGTCCCTGACGACGTGTGTTATTATACCAGCCAAATGGAGAGTTGTCAATAACTTTTTTTATTTTTTGTGAGCGACGCTGCGGCTGGTGCTGCGTTTGTAGTAGAACAAGTACTGCTGTACGATGCCAGCCTGCTGATCATAGGAAGGAAAAGGGTCGCGGCCGCCGAATTCCTCATCAATGAGTCGCTGTATCCAGACATCAATGGGAGCCATCGCGGTACGGCCATAGCCAAAGAGGCAGACGCAGTTTGCTACCTTTTTGCCGACGCCGTCCAGCTCGAGGAGGCGGGAAAAGAGCGCGTCGTCGGGCAGCGCCGCCAGAGCACCGAGGTCGAGTGTGCCGCTAGAAGCCTGAGCGGCAGCGTTCTGGATGTAACGGGTGCGGTAGCCCAGACCACAGCCCATCAGCTGCGCCTCAGAGAGGCCACAGAGCTGCTGCGGGGTAGGGAAGAGGAAAACTTCATCGCCTTCGGCACTGAGCGGTTCGCCGCAGCACCGGGCAAGGTGTTCCACGGCGGTGCGGATGGCCGGAATGCTCTTGCGCTGGGAGATGAGAAAGGTGATGAGCATTTCCCATGGGTCCTGATGCAGGATTCGGATGCCCTGCCCGAAATCGAGCGATTTGTCCAGATAGCTGCTCTGTCCCGCCAAGCTGCACCGCAGCGCGGCATAGTTCCGGCCCAAATCAAAGTAGTCGGCCCAGTACTCCCGATCTGAGCCATACCATGCGGCGTCGTATTGACCATCGCCCAGCGGAGTCAGATAAAGAAGTGCGCTGCCGGAAAGAAAACGGTAGCGCCCGTCGGACAGCTTCTGTGGCCGGAAGCACTGGCCGCTTTCGATGATCTTGTCGAGGTCAAAGTCGTCCTGGATGGCGACGAGCTGATGGGTGAGGGAAACTGTATGCATGGAAAACTCCTTTTTGGAAAAATTGTGGCGATGCCCGATTCGCGGTGGAAACTGGTTTCTATCCGTACCCTCCGCGAGGAGGGTGACGTGGCTCAAAAGTTGGGAGAACTGATTGATAAGATTTCTATCCACGCCCTCCGCGAGGAGGGCGACGCAGTCTGGACGGCCTGACCGTGACCGGTGTGTGATTTCTATCCACGCCCTCCGCGAGGAGGGCGACTGACGGTAACGGCACCCTGCGCGGGGAACTGGTAGGATTTCTATCCACGCCCTCCGCGAGGAGGGCGACCAGAACGCCGCCCGGCGGGAAAATATCGTCACATACATTTCTATCCACGCCCTCCGCGAGGAGGGCGACCCGGTCACCCCGCCCCACCAACCACCGAGGATAAATTTCTATCCACGCCCTCCGCGAGGAGGGCGACGTGGGCAGGCCGTCCATCAGGCCCTGCATCAGGTTA
>ENA-OZSL01000115-OZSL01000115.1-human-gut-metagenome-genome-assembly--contig:-NODE-115-length-41955-cov-14.486205_pt1 | contig 41955 bp, 42 predicted proteins | sample MGYA00244124_ERZ653970 | MGnify/ENA primary metagenome ERZ653970 (study PRJEB26926, sample SAMN06164513) | human gut metagenome | biome: ENVO:00009003; feature: ENVO:2100002; material: ENVO:00002003... | reverse complement strand
TCCGAACACAGTAGTTAAGCTCATTTACGTCGAAAATACTTGGCGGGTGACTGCCTGGGAAGATAGATAGATGCCGACATAAAGAAGAAAGCACAGTTCCTGTGCTTTCTTTATATATTCCTCCTTAGCTCAGTCGGTAGAGCGCGTGACTGTTAATCACGATGCCGTTGGTTCAAGTCCAACAGGGGGAGCCATTCAAGCACTGCTCAGGCAGTGCTTTTTTGTTGCCCGAAATGCTTAACACTGAGCTGCGAAGTCGGTGGCAAAACCTGTGATGCGCCTGCGTCAGAAAAAAGGAAAGAGTTTTAAGTTAGTTTGGTTGCTTCAAAAACGACAATAATTGCAAATATTTATTGACATATGCCCTTCATAATGCTATAATATTAATTGTTGAAACAAAACAAAATATTCTGTCGGAAATTTAAACGACGGGATGAATTTATGAAGGAGAAAAAAATATGAAAACATGTCCTAATTGCCATGCACAGCTTGATGACAATGCAATTTTCTGCACAGCTTGCGGAACACAGTTTGGTGCAGTACCCCCTCAGCAGAATGCAATTCCCCCTCAGCAGAACGCAATACCTCCCCAGCAGAATGCAGTACCCCCTCAGCCTGCATTTGCTCCTGCTTATGATCCTTATGATAATACCGCTGAATTTGATCCCAAGGATATTTCAGACAACAAGGTTTTTGCCATGATTTGCTATCTCATGGGCTTTATAGGCATTATTGTTGCACTTCTCGCAACCAATTCATCAAAGTACGCAATGTTCCATGTAAGACAGGCACTGAAAATTGAGGTAGCTTCTATCTTGTCTATATTTGTTCTTATAATACCGTTCCTCGGTTGGATTGCATTCCCGATTTTACAGGGTATTATATGGGTAATAAAGATAATTTCTTTCTTCCAGATCTGCTCCGGCAAGGCTAAGGAACCCGCAATTATAAGAAGCTTCGGCTTTTTAAGATAACCGTACATATTCTATGGATAACACAGCTCCGTGCATTGAAAAATACACGGAGTTTTTTTTGCAAACCACAGATCAATATTCTTGAAATCCGCACGGATTAAGTATATAATAAAGTCAGTTCATCTGAACCGAAACGCTCATGCCGGATATTTCACGGGCAGAAGCAAAGCTAAAGCATCACGAACAACAGGAGGTTTATTATGTTTGCTCCAAATGAAAACCGTTACGAAAAAATGGTCTACAACCGACTGGGCAACAGCGGACTTAAGGTTTCCGCAGTTTCGCTCGGATTATGGCAGAATTTCGGCTTCGGCTCGGATTTTGCGACTGCTGAGGAGATGGTGCATACCGCATTCGATCTCGGCATTACTCATTTTGACATTGCCAACAATTACGGACATCCTTACAACGGAAGTGCGGAAGAAAACTTCGGTAAGATTCTCGACCGTGGTATGAGGGAATACCGTGACGAGTTGTGCATTTCCACAAAAGCGGGCTATGAAATGTGGGACGGACCTTACGGTGACAAGAACGGCTCAAGAAAATACCTTACAGCCTCTCTCGACCAAAGCCTTAAACGTATGAAGCTGGATTATGTCGACATTTACTATCATCACATTTTCGATCCCGACACACCGCTTGAAGAAACTGCGCTTGCGCTTGACAATGCGGTAAGACAGGGCAAGGCTCTCTATGTCGGAATTTCAAATTACAACAGACAGCAGACCGCAGAAATTCAGAAAATATTCAAAGAGTTGAGAACGCCGTTTATAGTAAATCAGCCGTCATATTCAATGCTCAATCGCTGGGTGGAACGTGACAATCTCGATAAATACTGCCTCGACAACAACCTCAGCCTTGCCGTATTCTCACCGCTTTATCAGGGCTTTCTTACAGATAAGTATCTCCACGGCGTTCCCGAAGATTCACGTCTTGCTAAAGGCGGCGCACCGTGGCTTGAGGGACAGCTTGATGATATAATGCTGAAGCGTCTTAATGCTCTGAATGAAATTGCGGTGAGCAGAGGACAGAAGCTGTCGCAGATGGCGCTTTCGTGGGTACTTCATAATAAGGCGGTAGCAACCGTCCTTATCGGCGCAAGCCGTCCGTCACAGATAGTCGAAAATGCGGAGTGCATCAATAAGCTCGATTTTACCGATGAGGAAATATCCGCAATCGAAGCCGTTCTTAAATAAAGGAGAAAATTATGCCGTTAAAGATAGTCCGTGCAGATATTACAAAGTTTCCTTGCGATGCGGTAGTCAATGCCGCCAATGAATCATTGCTTGGCGGAGGAGGAGTGGACGGCGCAATACACCGTGCCGCAGGTGAGGAGCTTTATAAAGAGTGCCTCGCACTCGGCGGATGCAGGACGGGCGAAGCCAAAATCACAAGCGGTTACAAAATGCCTTGCAGGTATATAATCCACACAGTAGGCCCTATATGGCGTGGCGGCGATTCCGGCGAAAAGCAACTGCTTGAAAGCTGTTACAGAAATTCCTTGTCGCTCGCTTTGAAAAATGGTTGTGAATCGGTTGCGTTTCCGATGATTTCGGCAGGAGTTTACGGCTATCCGAAAGAACAAGCGTTCCGTGTTGCGTCCGATACGATTCTCGATTTTCTCGCCACTCACGAACAGGCTGACAATATGACGGTCTATATTGTCATTTTTGACAGCGACAGCTTTCTAAGGGCAAACAAGCTGTTTTCGGATATAGAAAGCTATATTGACGATAATTACGCTCAAAGCCATACCGATGAAACGGCTGAAAAAAGCCGCAGATTATTTAGGGGAAAGCTGCCGGACACAGCGACCACACATTGTTTTCCTACGGCTGCAACCGCACACAAAAAAGCGTTTGACGATATGTGCGTTCTCGAAGCCGAAGCGGAAACGCAAGACGGTACGCTTGAGGATGCACTGGGCAGTATAGACGAAAGCTTCTCGCAGATGCTCCTGCGCAAGATAGATGAAAGCGGTATGAAGGATTCGGAGTGCTATAAAAAGGCTAACATTGACCGCAAGCTGTTTTCTAAGATTCGCAGCAACATTGATTATAAGCCGTCAAAGCCTACAGCCGTTGCTTTTGCGATAGCGCTCGGTCTGTCACTCCCAGAAACCGCCGAGCTGCTGATGAAAGCAGGCTATGCCCTGTCGCACAGCAACAAGTTTGACATTATAATAGAGTATTTTATCAAAAACAACATTTACGACATAATCACAATTAACGAAACGCTGTTCTCTTACGATCAGATGTTGCTCGGCGCATAAACCCATCCTGCGATCCACATACGAATCGCAGGATTTTTCATTTGTCGCTTTTCATGCGACCATTTTTATTCCCCCATATGCTAAAATACAGACAGAAGATAAGAAAACCCAAATCTGTATTAACAAGCGGAGGAAAAACACATGAAAAAGATAAACGTTAAAACAGCAAGTGCAAACAAGATAAACCATTCGACCGAGATGGTGTTCATACTCGACAGGAGCGGCTCAATGGCAGGCCTTGAAACCGACACAATCGGCGGCTTCAACGCAATGATAGAAAAGCAGAAAAAACAGCCCGGCAAAGCATACGTTTCAACCGTACTGTTCGACACATCGACAACCGTACTTCACGACAGAGCGGACCTCAACACCGTCAAGCCGATGACATCGGACGATTACTTCGCAGGCGGATGCACCGCACTGCTCGACGCAATAGGCGGAGCGATAAACCATATAGGAAATATCCACAAGTACGCACGTCCGGAGGATATACCCGCTCACACAATATTCGTGATAACAACCGACGGTCTGGAAAACGCAAGCCGTCGTTACAGCAAGAGCGATATAAAACGTATGATAGAGCGACAGAGATCAAAATACGGCTGGGAATTTCTCTTTATCGGAGCAAATATAGACGCAATAGTCACAGCCGAATCTTTCGGTATCGGACAATCAAGAGCCGTAAATTATCACGCAGATAAGAAAGGCACAGAGGTAATCTATGACGCAATTTCCGCTCCGCTCACCGCAATGCGCAGTACGGGCAGGATAGATGATAACTGGAGCGAGGAAATAGAGGAAGATTTCAACAACCGTAAATAAAGTAAATAAAATCATCGGCAGACTGTTCTCAAGGTCTGCCGATGTTCTTATTTCGAAAACATAATGTCAACTTTGTCAAGGTCAAGCATATAATATGCGTGTCTTTCCCTTGTGTTTTTGATGAGTAAATCAACAGGTATACTGCTCAGCTTGTTTCGCACAGAGGAGTAAGACACATTAAAAAAGCTTTCAAGCTCTTTTTGAGATATACCGTTTTCTGAAAACAGCGCCGCTTGTATCAACACATAATAAAGCCTTTCTATATCTTTATGATCTGCATTGGGCAGTTTTGGACATAAGTCGCCGTAAAAATTGAGTTTATCAAGCTTATTTTTGATTTCATCGTATAATTGTTTCATAGAAATATCGACAAGGCTCAGGAACATCTCCGCAAAAGGTGTAAGGTCGCCTTTGTTCAAAGGATGATTGCAGGTATCAAAAGCGTTATAGTACTTATTTATATTTTCTTTTATCGTATAAGAAATGTGGTATCCGATAAGACTGTTAAGCTCTTTTGACAGAAGATAACTGCTGATGAAACGGTCTGTTCTGCCGTTGCCGTCATAAAACGGATGAATATATCCGAACAGATAGTGAAAAACAGCTATCCTTATTAAAATATCACAGTCGGCATTTGCAAGAAAATTCAACGATTTATCCATTATTGATATTATTTCCGATTCCGGATGAACACCGGTATGGATAACCTTTTGTGTAGGCGAATATACATTTACATCGTTTTTTCTGAAAATTGTGCCGTCAGGAAGATTTGAAGGGTCTGTTGCATTTATCTCATCGTAAAAAATATCGTCATATATTTTTCTTATGTCCCGTCCGGTACGCAGAGGTATTTCCTCATTCTGTGACAACGTTGCATATTTTTTGACAAGTCCGACAAAACGTTTTTTTCTGTCTTTCGTTGAAAGATCGGACAGTATTTCATTAATTTCTTTTCGTGTGCTGTGTACACCTTCTATGTTGTTCGTAAGCACGATTTCGTCTGTAAGACAACGTGTACGGTATTGTATAAGGGCTTTCTCAGGTAATACCGAACACATATTGACAATTTTGGTGTTGGTACGCTCAATGGAAATAATACTGCCGAACATTTCTTTCGTCTGACATAAGAAAGCGGCATTGCCCGAAATTTCTATATCAAGATGAACAGTATCATCGTCATTAAAGCGTTTTTCATATTCCGATTTATATGCTTCCCTATCAATATGAAAGAGTTTTTTAAGCGGCATTTTTTTCATAAAGCTACCTCCTTTGTTATTATAGTACGATTGTAACACACTTATTCACAAAAATCAACGATTTTTGCAAATTACACACCGAAAAACGCTCAAACTTCACAAAAAAGCCCTGATTTTATAAAGTTCGTGTGAATAGCAGCATTAAAGTATTAAAAGCGAGCAGATTTTATAAATCAGAAAGCTATTAACGATCTATGAACTTATTTTACTGATTCTGACCTATTATGACCCAAAACCAATCAAAACCGCTCATATTTATTCAAACTGCACAAAAACTCTTGCTATATGTTGTCGAATACAACAAAAATCACGCTTTTTTGAATAAATTTGAACGAAAGTGCTTGATTTTGAACTTTTAACGTGTTAATATAAGCTCAAGGACAGAGAGTAAAGTCCAAAAGAGCTTAAAATAGCTCATTTAACTAATATCATGATATTTTTTAAAGAGGTCTTAATATGCTGACAGAAGAACGACATTCAATGATAATCAAAGCGGTGAACGAGCGTGCAAGCGTAACTATCGCAGAGCTTTCGGAGATTCTTAACGTTTCTGCGTCTACCGTAAAACGTGATTTGATTATTCTTGCAAATGAGGGCAAAATAATCAAGGTACGAGGCGGCGCAATGTCAAAGAACGACAGCTTCTCGTCGGTAGAGAAAAACGTCGAGGAAAAATCCGCAATCTGCACCGAAGAAAAAAATTCAATCGCAGGATATGCCGCAAAGCTGATTGAAAAAAGCGACTTTGTTTTTCTTGACGCAGGCACGACAACGGAGAAGATGATAGATCATCTTACCGTCAGAGATGTTACATTCGTCACAAACGGCTTTATCCACGCAAAGAAGCTGGCGGTAAAGGGCTACAAGGTCTTTATCACAGGCGGAGAGATAAAAGCAAGCACAGAGGCGATTGTGGGAGCCGAGTGCGTACTCACGCTGAAAAACTACAATTTCACAAAGTGCTTTATGGGTACAAACGGCATATCGCTGACAGCCGGCTTTACGACCCCCGACGTGAACGAGGCAAAGGTAAAGGCCGCCGCTATCGAGAGCAGCCGTGAGGTTTACGTTTTAGCCGACCATTCAAAGTTTGACGAGGTAAGCTCAGCGACATTCGCAGGACTCGGAAAGGCTGTCATAATCACAGACAGGATTCCCAACAGAAAGTATAAAGAAGCGGCAGACATTACGGAGGTAGGACAATGATATATACGGTAACATTCAACCCGGCTGTTGATTATATCGTGCGTACAAAAGCGCTTACGGCAGGAGCGGTAAACCGCTCGGAAAGCGAGGAGATATACTTCGGCGGAAAGGGCATAAACGTTTCGCTGGTATTATCCGAGCTTGGCGTAAAGTCAAAGGCGCTCGGTTTCGTTGCAGGCTTCACAGGCGAGGCAATTGAAAAGGGTATCACCGAAAAGGGCATAGACGCCGACTTTGTTCATCTTGAAAAAGGCTTTTCGAGAATAAATGTCAAGATAAAGTCGGACGAGGAAACCGAGCTTAACGGACAAGGTCCCGAGATAACAGCTAAAGCCATAGACCTGCTTTTTACAAAGCTGGATTCCTTGAAGGCGGGCGACACGCTGGTTCTTGCAGGCAGTATCCCCTCATCGCTTCCCTCAGATATTTACGAGCGTATTATGGCACGTCTTTGCGACAGAGGGATAAGATTTGTGGTAGATGCCACAAAGGAGCTGTTGCTGAACGTTCTCAAGTACAAGCCTTTCCTCATAAAGCCCAATAATTTCGAGCTTGGCGAAATGTTCGGAGTAGAGCTTAAGACAAACGAGGATATAATAAAGTACGCAGGAAAGCTCAGAGAAAAAGGCGCTGTAAATGTCCTTATTTCTATGGCAGGCGACGGAGCGATACTTCTTGACGAACACGGCAAGACCCATATCTGCGGAGTATGCAAGGGCAAGGTAAGAAATTCCGTAGGTGCAGGCGATTCAATGGTGGCAGGCTTTATCGCAGGCTGTGAAAACGGCGACTATGAATATGCACTTAAACTTGGTACAGCATCCGGCGGAGCAACGGCATTTTCCGACGGACTTGCAGAAAAGAAAACAATAGACGAGCTTATGGAGCAGTTAGCTTAAACCGAAAAAGGAGGAAAAGAAAATGAGAATAGTTGACTTATTAAATAAGGACAGCATTCTTTTAAACGGTGCGCCGAAAAGCAAGACAGAGGCTATTGATATGCTGGTCGATCTTCAGATGAAGAGCGGCAACATATCCGACAGAGAGATATATAAGCAGGGTATTTTAGCCCGTGAGGAAAAAGGCTCGACAGCGGTAGGAGAGGGCATAGCAATCCCCCACGCAAAGAGCAGTGCGGTAAAAGCACCCTCGCTTGCGGCAATGACAGTGCCGGGCGGCGTTGATTACGAAGCACTTGACGATGAGCCGTCAGACGTACTGTTTATGATAGCCGCACCCGATACTGAGGCAGACGTTCATCTTGAGGTGCTTTCACGTCTTATGACGTTGCTTATGGACGAGGATTTCAGAGCAAAGCTCCTTTCGGCAAAGGATACAGATGAGTTCTTATCGGTTATTGACACCGCCGAAAAGGCAAAGTATCCCGATGAACCGACAGCTAAGGAAGTACCCGAAAATGCCGACAGGATAAAGGTGCTTGCGGTTACCGCCTGTCCTACAGGTATAGCACATACCTATATGGCGGCAGAGGCACTCGAAAAGGCAGGCAAGAAGCTCGGTATCTCTATCAAGGTTGAAACAAACGGCTCAGGCGGAGCAAAGAACGTTCTTACCGATAAGGAAATAGCAGAGTGCGACGGTATCATCGTAGCGGCTGACAAGTCGGTAGAGATGGCTCGCTTTAACGGTAAAAAGGTGCTTTCGACAAAGGTTTCCGACGGTATAAAGATTCCTGAGGAGCTTATCGGAAGAATAGAAAAGGGCGATGCTCCTGTTTATCATCACGAGGGCGGAGCGGCAAGCTCATCTTTATCTTCGGCAAACGAGAGCTTCGGCAGAAAGATATACAAGCATCTGATGAACGGTGTATCAAATATGCTCCCGTTCACCGTTGCAGGCGGTATCTTTATAGCCATTGCATTCCTTATAGATACGCTGATGGGCGTACAGCCGGGCGATAATTTCGGTACGGTAACTCCCGTAGCGGCATTCTTCAAGACAATAGGCGGTTACGCTTTCAACTTTATGATACCCGTACTTGCAGGCTATATCGGTAAAAGTATAGCAGACAGACCCGGCTTCCTTGTAGGCCTTGTCGGCGGCTATCTTGCAACTACAGGCTCGACCTTCGTCAAGATAGGCGGCGATGTTCCCTCAGGCTTCCTCGGCGCACTCTTTGCAGGCTTTGTCGGCGGATTTATTATGCTCGGACTTGAAAAGCTCTGCGACAAGATGCCGAGAGCCCTTAACGGTATCAAGCCCGTTCTCATTTACCCCCTCGCAGGTCTTGGCATCATAGCTGTAGTAATGTGTGCGATAAATCCCTTTATGGGCATCATCAACACTGCGATAGCCGATTTCCTGAACCATATGGGCGCAGAGAGCAAGATATTCCTCGGCGTTATACTCGGCGCTATGATGTCTATAGATATGGGCGGACCGTTCAATAAGGCGGCTTATGTATTCGGTACTGCGGCAATAGCAACAGGCGGCTACGATATAATGGCGGCAGTTATGATAGGCGGTATGGTTCCTCCTATTGCAATAGCACTTTCAACAACCTTCTTCAAGAGCAGATGGACAGAAGAAGAACGCAAGAACGGCCCTGTAAACTATATTATGGGACTTAGCTTCATTACAGAGGGCGCAATTCCTTATGCGGCGGCAGACCCGCTCAGAGTTATTCCGGCTTGTATGGTAGGCGCAGGCGTTGCAGGCGGTCTTTCAATGGCATTCGGTTGCACGCTTATGGCACCGCACGGCGGCATCTTCGTATTCGCCGTTGTAGGCAACTGGCCTATGTACCTTGTATCCCTTGCAGTAGGCGCTGTAGTATCAATGTTACTGCTGGCACTGCTTAAAAAGAAGAAAACGGTAAAAGAACCCGAAACAAAAAACGTTAAGTAAATAAAAAGGAGCGTATCACAATGGTAACAAAGACAGTAACAGTAGTAAACGAGCAGGGACTTCACATGAGACCCGCAGGACAGCTTGCCGCAGAAATGAAGAAATTCCCCGGTTGCACGATAACTATCGCAAGCGGCGATAAGACAGCAAAGGCAACAGCCGTAATGCAGATAATGGCGGCAGGCCTCAAGAAAGGCTCAATCGTTGAGATCACCGCAGACGGCGATAACGAGCAGGCGGCACTTGACAAGGCTGTAGAGCTTTTCGAAAGCGGCTTCGGCGAATAAGAAAGACTATCGGCTTTTACCGCACTGTCAGGCGGTGCGGTAAAACCGTTATCCGATAAAAAAGGGGGAGCAATAATGAAGAAATATCTCGGCAAAGGCGTATACGGCGCAGTGGCAATAGGAAAAATATCCGTGTTCAAAAAGTGCGATGCGGCAGTAACACGAACACACGTTGAAGATACCGAAAAGGAAAAGCAGAGAGTAAAAGCGGCAAAGGAGCTTGCCGCAAAACAGCTTACCGAGATTCACGAAAAAGCACTCAGAGAGGTCGGAGAAACTCACGCACAAATATTCGAGATTCATCTGATGATGCTTGACGATGACGATTACAACGAGTCTATCGAAAACATAATAGATACCCAGTCGGTAAATGCCGAATATGCGGTAGCGCTTACATCGGATAACTTTGCAGGAATGTTCTCATCTATGGACGATGCCTATATGCAGGCAAGAGCCGCAGATGTAAGAGATATTTCCAACCGCATTATTGCAAACCTGACAGGTGCAAATACCGACAGCACCACAGCCGATGAGAAGTCTATCGTCTGTGCGGACGATCTTGCACCGAGCGAAACCGTTTCGCTTGATAAGGACAAGGTGCTTGCATTCGTTACCGCTCACGGCTCGTCAAATTCCCATACGGCAATTCTCGCAAGAAATATGAATATCCCTGCCGTTATCGGCGTGGGCGACAGCTTTTTAAGCGAGATTAACGAGGGCGATACAGCCATAGTAGACGGCTTTACGGGCGAGATTATAGTTTCTCCCGATGAACAGACCTTAAAAGCCTATACCGATAAGCAAAAGCGTGACGAGGAGCAGAAAAAGCTCCTGCAGGAGCTTAAAGGCAAGGAGAATATAACCCTTGACGGCACTAAGATAAACGTGTTCGCAAATATCAGCGGCATTGACAATATAGGCGCTGTACTGCTGAACGATGCCGGCGGAATAGGACTTTTCAGAAGCGAATTTCTGTACCTTGAAAATTCCGATTTCCCGACAGAAGAACAGCAGTTCCACGCTTATAAGCGTGTGCTTGAAAGTATGGCAGGAAAGAAAGTAATAATAAGAACGCTTGATATAGGCGCAGATAAGCAGGTGGATTATTTCGGACTGAAAAAGGAAGAAAACCCCGCACTCGGACTTCGTGCCATCCGCATCTGCCTTACCCGTCCGGAGATATTCAGAACACAGCTCAGAGCCTTGTTCAGAGCGTCCGTTTACGGCAATCTCGGCATAATGTTCCCTATGATAACATCGGTGAGCGAGGTCGAGCGTATCAAAGCAATCTGCAAGGAAGTAAAAGCGGAGCTTAAGTCTGAGGGCATCGAGTATTCTGACAAGACCGAGATAGGTATAATGATAGAAACTCCTGCGGCGGCGATAATCAGCGACCGCTTAGCCCCTATGGTAGACTTCTTCAGCGTAGGCACAAACGATCTCACACAGTACACCCTTGCCTGCGACCGACAGAATCCCGATGCGGAGGAATTTGTCGATACTCACCACGAGGCTATTCTCCGCCTTATCGAAATGAGCGCACGAAACGCTCATAAGAACGGTGCGTGGATAGGAATATGCGGCGAGCTTGCGGCAGATACCACCCTTACAGAAACGTTCTTACGCATGGGCATTGACGAGCTTTCGGTTTCTCCGACATTCGTCCTTAAGGTCCGTGACGCAGTAAGAAAAACCGACCTGTCAAAATAACAGCTTACATCGAAATTCCCATATAAAATTACAGCAGTACCTCCTCCCCCGTGTGTACTGCTGTAATTCTTTTTGCTGAAATCAGATGTTACCAATCTTAAGCCATTTTCTTCCGTTCTTCAATACTATAGTGTCGTTTGAAACTTCGGCTAACTCATAGGTGTCAGATGAACCGTAAAAATCAGTCAGCTTAAGTACATTTCCGTTTACGATTGTCCAACGACCCGTACCATATGCGTGTGCCTGCTCATAAGTACCGTCATCGTATATGGTAAGAAAAGTTTCGCTGGAGTTTTCTTTTTTCCACGCTCCGACTAATTTTTCTTCTGTTGTAGCGGAAGAACAACCGCACATTACGACCGAAATAATCGCAGCACCGAGCATAACGATAAGCGACTTCAGAAATTTTCCTGTTTTCTTTTTCATAATAACTCTCCTTAAGATATTTTAATGCAATAGAAAGCATCTGCTCTCAGCATACCCCATCCGCCTCTTTGCGTCAATATATTACGCATAAACTGCGGTTTTCCCGCAAAAATTGCAGTTTGTGTTTTAAGATTTGACAAAATTATATTTGCTTACATCGAAATTCCTATATAAAAATTACAGCAGTACCTCCTCCTCCGTGTGTACTGCTGTAATTTTTTATTCTCCGCTTCGCAGGCACAGCAATAAGCCGCCGCTTTTTATCAATAAGCATAATATTACGGGAAATACCTTAAAATTTCGGTTGACATTGCATAAAAAATATGGTAAAATTAGTTTGAGATATAGTCTACAGCTTTATGGGGAGGTCAGACTAATGCGAAAATTGATGCAACTGAAAAATAAAAAAGGCTTCACGCTGGTCGAGCTTATCGTTGTTCTTGCAATGATAGGAGTGCTTACAGCTATTATATTACCGCTTTCGCTGAATGCAGGCAAACCGCAGGCGGCAGTTGCTAAGGCAAAGAGCTTTTATTTCGGCTCTCAGCGGATATTGATACAATACAGAGCTGACGCTCCCGAAAAGGAAAGCGGATTTTTATCTTACGAAAAAGGCGGAATGTCATATACCATAGGTTCGGGCGACTATCTGTACATCTGTGCAAAAGCCGAGAAGAACAACGGCTTCACCGAGCTTAGGCTGACAAAGCTTGATGCACCGGCAGACGGCAGTGCGGCGGACACCGCACAGGGATATATTATGTTCCAGTCTGCGGCATCTATGATAGAAACAAGCACTGACCACGAGCTGCTTGACAGATTCAACACATTCTCAATGGACGAGGATGAAGGGTATTATTTTGCGCTGGTTGACGATCAGTGCCGTGTTGTTATGACGTACTGGAGTGAAACGGATATTGAGGACTTCAGCAAGTCTACCGATACTGCTGCCGCATATACAAAATCGACCATAGAACCGACGGACAATTATTATGTGGACGGTTATCTTTTAGGCGCTTACCCTGAAAGATACTCCATGTTGGGTTATACGATGTTCAGTGAAGTTGATCTGCCGGCAGATCCGGCTACATCGACTACAGCTTCCGCTACACCTGCTCCCGCAGGTCCGTGATTTTAAGAATAGGCAATATTGCACCCACTGTTTCAGCGGGTGCTTTTGTTATAATTATGCAATCGCCGACTTCCCCTATGCATCCGTAATTATGCACAATTTCCTGCTGTAAATCGTCGAAAATTATCGTTAAAAACAGTAGCGGTTAGCAAGTTACAACTTATTGACAAATTAAAAGTATGGTGCTATACTAAATAAAAACAAAAGTAAAGTCTGTGTAAGAAGATTTGAAGGCAGATTAAAGTGCCTGCGGAATAGCATTGCGGAACATATCCGCTGTGATTCCGTTTTTTATTATGTAAAGGTAGTTAGCCAAGACTCACCGATTAGTGTTTTAGCTTAACCGCCCGAACAAATCACACAGACGGTCTCTGTAAAGAGCGATGATATAAGGAGGTCCAATTATGAACTGGGTAAAATTAGGTATTTTTGCAGGCGGCGTGGCATTCGGCTCGGTCGGCCTCAAGCTTCTCGGCAGTAAAGACGCAAAGAAGGTATACGCACAGGTTACAGCGGCTACTCTTCGTGCTAAGGAATCGGTTATGAAGACTGTCACCAATGTTAAGGAAAATGCAGGCGACATTCTCGCCGACGCTAAGGATATTAACGAAAAGCGTGACGCTAAGAATGCTGTTATCGAAGACGAATGTGATTGTGACTGCGGTTGCGAAGCCGTTTCGGAAGAAGCGTAAGAATTGATAGAAAGCCGACGGTACGCTTAGTTTGCCGTCGGTTTTTTATATGGAGATGACCGAAAATGAAATGTAAAATACTTCACGAGTCCAAAAGCAGACTGCGTGTGCATCTTTTCTGCGGAAAAATGTCGCTCGACAATGCCGACGTGCTTGAATATTACCTCCGTGCCGTAAACGGCGTTACCGATGTTTCGGTATATGACCGTACCTGCGATGCGGTTATAGTATTTACCGACAGAAAAGCGGTGCTTAAAGCGCTTGCCGCCTTTGCTTTTGAAAAGGCTCAGAAAATGTGCTTGGTTCCCGACCATACATCGAGAAAGCTCAACCGTGAGTTTGAGGATAAGCTTGTAATGACGGTAATTGCCCGTTTCATTTCAAAAACATTTATCCCTGCTCCGATAAGAGCGTTCATCGCTGTAATAAGGTCGTGGAAATATATAAAGCACGGACTTAAAGCGCTTCTCAGCGGCAAACTGTCCGTAGCCGTACTTGACGCCACTGCGGTGACCGTATCGCTCTTAAGAGGCGACTTCAAGACCGCAGCATCTGTAATGTTCATGCTTAATATCGGTGAGATACTTGAGGACTGGACGCATAAGAAGTCGGTGGCTGATCTTGCAGGCGCAATGTCGCTGAACGTTGAAAACGTATGGGTAAAAACAGGCGACACCGAAACGCTCATATCTATAAATGATGTGCGTGAGGGTGATCTGATAGTAGTCCGCACAGGTAATATGATACCGCTTGACGGTAAGGTTGCAGGCGGAGAAGCTACGGTAAATCAGGCGTCTATCACAGGCGAATCCCTCCCTGTCAGAAAGTGCGAGGGAAGCTATGTCTATGCAGGTACTGTAGTAGAAGAGGGCGAATGTGTCGTATGCGTTGATAAGGCTCTCGGCGGCGGAAGATATGACCGCATAGTAAAGATGATAGAGCAGTCCGAAAAACTCAAATCATCTTCTGAGGATAAAGCGTCAAGGCTTGCAGACAGACTTGTTCCTTATACGCTCGGCGGAACGATACTTACTTATCTTCTGACCCGTAACGTAACCAAGATGCTGGCTGTGCTTATGGTCGACTTTTCGTGTGCACTGAAGCTCTCAATGCCTATAGCCGTACTTTCAGCAATGCGTGAGTGCAGTAATTATAAGATAAGCGTAAAGGGCGGTAAGTTTCTTGAAGCTGTATCCGAGGCGGATACTATCGTGTTCGATAAGACAGGAACGCTTACCTATGCCGCACCTACAGTTGAAAAGGTAATTCCTTTCGGCAGCAGAGATGCTGACGAGATGTTGCGTCTTGCGGCTTGTCTTGAGGAGCATTATCCTCACTCAATGGCAAATGCCGTAGTAGCCGCCGCAAAGGAAAAAGGGCTCAGCCACGAAGAATATCATTCAAGCGTGGAGTATGTCGTAGCACACGGTATATCCAGTACGGTGGAAAATGAGAAGGTTATAATCGGCAGCGCTCACTTTGTATTTGAAGATGAAGGCTGTGTAGTACCCGAGGGTGACGAAGAGCTTTTCAATTCGCTGTCGGGCGAATATTCGCACCTGTATCTTGCCGTATCCGGTGTGCTTGCCGCAGTAATCTGCATATCAGACCCGCTGAGAGCTGAAGCGGCAGACGCCATAAAGGCGCTCCACGACTGCGGTATAAGCAAGATAGTTATGATGACGGGCGATAACGAGCAGACCGCAAAGGCTGTAGCCGCCAAGGTCGGCGTTGACGAATTCCACGCAGGTGTTCTCCCCGAGGATAAGGCTAATTTCATAAAGCGTGAACACGAAAAGGGCAGAAAGGTAATAATGATAGGCGACGGAGTAAACGATTCTCCCGCACTGTCCGAAGCCGACGCAGGTATTGCCATAAATACCGGAGCCGCCATAGCAAAGGAGATTGCCGACATCACGGTATCGTCCGAAGACCTTTATATGCTGGTAACCCTCAGAAAAATAAGCTCCGCACTTATGAAAAGGATTCACCACAATTACCGCTTTATCGTATCGTTCAATCTTATGCTGATACTTCTCGGCGTAGGCGGAATAATCCAACCGACGACCTCGGCACTGTTCCACAACGCCTCAACCCTTGCGATCAGCCTTAAGAGTATGACCAACCTGCTTGATGAAGAAGAAAAGTAATTATCGGGATTATAGTCTCTCGTTATAAACGGTCTGCCACCGCAGTTCAGATAGAACAGCGGAGGCAGTAGTTTGTAGAAAAACCTATATAATTTTTGAAAATGGGTGTTTAGCGTTGCTTGCTCTGTTGGTTTTGCATCCTTGCATAACGGCTTTGTGTGGCTGGCTTTAAGCATCCGTGCTTAAAGCCTTTGGGCGTTCATTTAAAGGCAAGGGTGATAGCACTTCAAAACTTCTGCAAAATCTCAAACTTTCTGCAAAATCTTGTTTTGATTCCGCAACATAGTCCATTCCCGACCGTTCCGCTATCCCTCAAAAATCCGCAACATTATCAAAGGTCGGAATTTGCTGCGGCTCACAGCCGCAAGGTCGATTTTGCTACGGCTCACAGCCGTCCGCAAAACCTGTATAGCACCATCGTCCATTCCCGACCGTTCCGCTATCCCTCAAAAATCCGCAACGTTATCAAAGGTCGGAATTTGCTGCGGCTCACAGCCGCAAGGTCGGAATTTGCTGCGGCTCACAGCCGCAAGGTCGGAATTTGCCGCGGCTCACAGCCGCAAGGTCGATTTTGCTACGGCTCACAGCCGCCTGACAATCTGCATAGCACCATCGCTAAACCCCGACCGTTCCGCTATCCCTCAAAAATCCGCAACGTTAGCAAAGGTCGGAATTTGCTGCGGCTCACAGCCGCAAGGTCGATTTTGCTACGGCTTACAGCCGCCTGACAACCTGCATAGCACCATCGTCCATTCCCGACCGTTTCACTATCCTACGAAAATCCGCAACGTTATCAAAGGTCGGAATTTACTGTAGCTTTCAGCTACAGTTGTTCGGCTAAGCTGTAGATGAGCTTTTCTGTCTTTTCCCAGCCAAGACACGGGTCGGTTATCGACTTGCCGTAAACCGCATCGTCTGTGCTTTGGCTTCCGTCCTCAATGTAGCTTTCAATCATAAGACCCTTGACAAATCCCTCAAGATCCTTGCTGTGACGGCGGCTGTGAAGAATCTCATTTGCGATTCTTACCTGTTCTAAATACTTCTTGCCCGAATTTGAGTGGTTTGTATCCACTATGACCGCCATATTCTGAAGATTTTTCTTGCAGTACAGCTCGTACAGCAGTGACAGATCCTCATAGTGATAGTTCGGGATAGTCTGACCGTGCTTGTTTACAGCACCTCTCAGTATAGCGTGCGCAAGCGGATTTCCGCTTGTGACGGTTTCCCAGCCCCTGTAGATGAAAGTATGGCTTGCCTGTGCCGCACGGATAGAGTTCAGCATAACGGACATATCGCCTGCCGTGGGGTTCTTCATACCGACAGGAATATCCATTCCGCTTGATGTAAGCCTGTGCTGCTGATCTTCAACCGAGCGAGCGCCGATAGCAACATAAGACAAAAGATCGGACAGATAACGGTAGTTTTCGGGGTAGAGCATTTCATCCGCACAGGTAAATCCCGTCTGCTCGATAGCCTTTGTATGAAGGCTTCTTACCTTGATAAGTCCCTCAAGCATATCCTCTTTCTTTGTCGGGTCGGGCTGATGTATCATGCCCTTATAGCCTTCTCCTGTTGTACGGGGCTTGTTCGTGTATATTCTGGGAATTATCAATATCTTATCCTTTACTTGCTCCTGAACGGGTACCAGCCTTGAAATATAGTCAAGGACAGGCTCTTCCTTGTCAGCAGAGCAAGGACCTATTATCAGCAGGAACTTATTGCTCTTTCCCGTGAATACATCGGCTATTTCCTTGTCACGTTGTTTCTTTGTTTCCACTATCTTGTCCGACAGAGGATACAGCTCCTTTATCTCCTTGGGAGTTGGGAGCTTTCTTATCATGTTCATACTCATCGCTTTTCTTTCCTTCCTATTGCGTATCTTAGTTATACATCACACTCGACGTTTTTTATTGAGTTTGGATACACTTTATAATAAAATCAAAAACCGCCCTCAGATCATCTCTGATCTGAGGGCGGATATATATCCACGGTACCACCTCAATTCACCGTACAGGTGCATAGCACTGGTATACGGTCTTTAAAGCTGTAACGGGCTTACCCGAATGGCTTACAGGCTCTGCGCTTTAGGCTCATCTCTCCGGAATGAATTCAGGCTTTATATTCTGTCGGCTCGCACCTAATCCGACTCTCTGTGAGAAATCTGCCGCCTTACTTTTTTCCATCTGCGATTTGTGGTGTATATTCGGTTTAATACCCGTTTTTTCGGGTACAATGTAAGTATACCATGTCACTCGGTATTTGTCAATAGATTTTTACTCAATTTAAAGCGCAAAAGCGTTAAAGCGGAAGATTTTTCTGAAAAATGCGTATAAAACGGAAAATAACGTTAAAACTACAAATACAGTAAAGCATAACTTGAAAGGAAAAAGCTATGGATAAGATAACTACCGGAAAGATAAAAAAGTTTTTCAAGGGCAAAGGTTTTGCCGGAGCATTATGTCTGAGCGTTGTTGCTATAGGAATATCAACATATCTGACCTACGACAGCACGCTGAAAACAATAGCCGACGAAGAGCCGCAAAAGCCCGATTCGACCGTATCGGCAGAGCAGGTGGACAATACGCAGAGCGGTATACCTAAGGACGAAACCTCAAAGAGCGAAGCCGACAGCTCAGCCGCACCTGCAAATAACTTTGTCAGAAGCACAGCAAAGCGTGTAATGCCGATTGAGAATGAAGTTATATGGGAATACAGCAACGGCGAGCTTGTAAAGAGCGAAACTCTCGGCGTATGGAAGACCCATGACGGAATGGACATCGCCGCATCGGTCGGAACAGATGTTAAAGCCGCCTGCACGGGCAAGGTCAAGGAGATAAAGGACGATCCCCTGTGGGGAATATGCGTTGTGATAGATCACGGCGACGGCTACGAAACGCATTACTACGGACTTGACAAGTCGCTTGAGGTCAAAGAGGGAAGCAATGTCGAATCCGGTCAGAAGATAGGCGTTACAGGGACTATCGAATGCGAGTCGAAGCTGGCACCTCATCTTCACTTTGCAGTAAAGCAAAACGGCAAGTGGGTATCTCCTAAAGAGTATATCAACGGTTAAGATTAATCGGGTACGGCTCAGTACCCGATTTTTTCTGTTGCAGTGCAGAACATTGCAAACTTTAGTATGTTTTTTGAAAGTTTGGCGCGAGAAAAGGACAGCTAAAATATAATAATACAAAAAGCGGTCACAGCATATCACTGTAACCGCTTTATTCATTAATTATTACTTTGTGTAATCCCGCCGATAACGGAGGTTGAGCCAAGATTAATCCGTCAGAACGGCGAATTTGAAGCGGCACATTGCCGCAAAAAACCGCCCACCTGCTGACGCAATTTTTCTGTTTTTCGTACCCAGGCTATTGACAAAGAGTCTATAATAACAGTAAAACCACGATTCCGTAAAAAGAATCGTGGTTTTTTATATCCTGTTTACAGCTTAAAATTAGCTGTATTTATTCTGTTTATAGCCCTTTTGAGCTTATACTCGGCAATATCAAGAGCTCGCTGATCGTCCTTGTACTGCTGCATACGCTCCTGCGCAAGAGCCTTTGCCTTTTCGGCACGGTCAACATCTATCTCGTCCGCCCATTCAAAAGACTGAGCCAGAATAGATGTCTGATCCTTTGTGACCTCTACAATACCCGAAGACACCGCACCTATACGGACAGTACCGTTAATGCGTATCTTTGCCTGTCCTATGGTAAGCGCCGCAACATAAGGCTCGTGCTTTGCAAGTATGCCCTTGTCACCGACGGTAGTACGGACGATAACGCTTTCAGCCATACCGTCATACACCACTCCCTCGGGGGTAAGGATCTTCAGTTTGAATTCAGTCATATCATCTTTTCCTTTCCTGAGGAGTTAAAGGAACAGTACCGCATCCTCGAAATCATCGCCGGCTATATTTGCAAGCGCCGAAAATTTACCGTTCGAAAACGCAACGGAATAATCCTTTGTAAAGTAGGATACCTTGCTGACGTTGCCGTTCTTCTTGCTTATCGTTACGATGAAATGCTCATCGGCAGGCACACCCGCTTTTTCTCTTACGCTTTCTGCGGTAATATCCTCGCCGTTGTCACGGTACAGACCGAGTGCGACCTTTTCCAGATTTACAGCCTTATCCTGCACGCTTTTTACCGTTTCACTGCTGACTACAGCCGCAGGGGCAGTTTTGCTTGATGTTACAGACGGTTTAGGAGATACGTCGGTACGCTTTTTAGTAGTTACTGCTACAGGCTTCTGCGTAGGCACTGCGCTGATTTTTGAATCCTCCGTTACCGTTGATTCGGGGGTCGGCAGCGGAGTCAGAATATCCTCATCATTTACGGGCCCGTTCATTATAAACGGCAGACCGAGCGCAAGCACAGCAAGGAGAAGAGCCATAATTGTAGCGGGGCTGAAATAGCCCCTTTTATTATGCCTTTTCATTCTTAGCCTTCTCGACAGCCTCGTCGATAGTGCCTACGAACAGGAATGCGGATTCGGGAAGATCGTCGTGCTTTCCTTCGATGATCTCCTTGAAGCCTCTTATCGTTTCCTTGAGCGGAACATACTTGCCCTTCATACCCGTAAACTGTTCTGCAACGGAGAACGGCTGAGATAAGAAACGCTGAATCTTTCTTGCTCTTGATACGGTCAGCTTATCGTTGTCGTCAAGCTCATCCATACCGAGAATAGCGATAATATCCTGTAACTCGTTATAACGCTGGAGTATCGACTGTACCTGTCTTGCAACCTCGTAATGCTCCTCGCCGACTATCTCGGGAGTGAGTATTCTTGATGTACTGTCAAGGGGGTCAACAGCGGGGAAGATACCCATTGATGAAATGTTTCTTGAAAGTACCGTTGTAGCGTCAAGGTGTGCGAAGGTCGTTGCAGGCGCAGGGTCGGTAAGGTCATCCGCAGGAACGTAAACCGCCTGTACGGATGTGATTGAGCCTTTCTTTGTAGAAGTGATACGCTCCTGCAAAGCACCCATTTCGGTCGCCAGTGTAGGCTGATAACCAACGGCTGAGGGCATACGTCCGAGAAGGGCGGAAACCTCAGAGCCTGCCTGTGTGAATCTGAATATATTGTCTATGAAGAGCAGTACGTCCTGACCTTCTTTGTCACGGAAGTACTCAGCCATCGTAAGACCTGAGAGGGCTACTCTCATTCTTGCTCCGGGCGGCTCGTTCATCTGACCGTAAACAAGCGTTGTCTTTTCGATAACGCCGGACTCGGTCATTTCGTTATAAAGGTCATTACCCTCACGGGTACGCTCACCGACACCTGTGAATACCGAAAGACCGCCGTGCTGTTTAGCGATGTTGTTGATAAGCTCCATAATAAGTACGGTCTTACCGACACCTGCACCGCCGAACAGACCTATCTTACCGCCCTTGAGGTAAGGTGCGATAAGGTCTACGACCTTGATACCCGTTTCAAGTACCTGTGTTGAACCCTCCTGCTCCTCGAATGACGGAGCGGGACGGTGGATTTCCCATTTTTCTTCTGTTTCGGGCTGGGGCTTGTTATCAACAGCCTCACCGAGCAGATTGAATATTCTTCCGAGGGTCTGTCTGCCTACGGGAACTTTTATTGATGCGCCCGTATCTACTGCCGGAAGTCCTCTTACAAGTCCGTCCGTACTGCCCATAGCAATGCAGCGTACCGTATCGTCGCCGATATGCTGTGCTACTTCTACGGTCAGCTTTTTGCCCTCGTGTTCTATCTCTATGGCGTTAAGCAGGTTAGGCAGATGCTCCGGGGGGAACTTTATATCAAGTACCGCACCGATAATCTGCACAACCGTGCCGATATTCTGTGGCATAGATCAGTCCTGTCCTTTCTTATTAATTCAGCGCATTAGCACCCGATACGATCTCGTTAAGCTCATTCGTGATCTTTTCCTGTCTTGCACGGTTGTACATAAGTGACAGGTTTGCGATCATTTCCTCAGCATTGTCCGTTGCGTTTTCCATAGCTGTTCTTCTGGCACCCAGCTCCGATGCGTAGCTTTCGTTTACCGCACACATGATAAGGCTCGTTATGAGCTTTGGTATCACACGGTTGAAAACCGCCTCGGGACTTGGGTCATAGGTAGTGCCTGCCTTGTTTTCGGGTACTGCCTTGCCTGTCGGAGCGTCTATGGGGAGAACGGGCATACGGGTAGGGGTCTGTACAAGAGGAGATACAAACTGCGTAAAGAACAGCTCTATCTCATCGACCTCTCCCTTTGTGAAAAGATCTGTCGCTATCTGCGCTATATCGGCAGCGTCTGCCGTTTTGATATGCTCCGCAATGCCGGGGAACTGCGCCACTACGTCATATTCGTGCTTTGTAAAGAACTCCGCAGACTTCTTGCCGACAGCTATTATCTTAGGCATATATTCATCGCCGTGAGTCTGCTGTACCAGCTTCAGTATATTGGAGTTGTAACCGCCTGCAAGACCTCTGTCGCCCGCAATTACAATGAACAGACGGTTCTTTACCTCTCTGTGTCTTGTATATACGGTGCTTAAGTTCTCCGTTTCGCCTGCAATGCGGCACATTAGGGAATACTGTGCATCAAAGAACGGACGTGCGTCTTCGGCACGGAGCTTTGCCTTTCTGAGTTTGGAAGATGCGACAAGCTCCATAGCCTTCGTTATCTGCATAGTGGACTCAACGCTTTTTACTCTGCGCTTGATGTCCTTCATATTTCCCGAAGCCATGCAAAGCCTCCTTTATCGGATATTATCACTGTCGATATAAGTCGTCTTTTTATAGAACAGCTCTAAAACCGTGAGCGCAAGGGTGAGTGCGGATATGCTTAAAGCAACGATGCTCAGTACAAGTGATGCCTTTTTCATAACTATTCTTCCTTTCGCTTGATTCTTATATCTTAGTCTTAAACGTACTTCTCCGAGAAATCCTTAAGAGCCGCCTTCAGCTTTTCTTCGTTATCGGGAGTGAGTACCTTTTCTTCTCTTATGCTTGCTGTAATATCGGGGTGAGCTTCTTCCATGTGCTTATAGAGGTCACGCTCAAAGTCGCCGACCTTTTCAAGCGGAATGTCCTTAAGATAGTTGTTGATTACGGCATAGATGATTATGACCTGATTTTCAACAGCTACAGGAGAGTTCTGTCCCTGCTTCAATATCTCAACGATACGCTCGCCCTTTGCAAGACGTTCCTTTGTATCCTTATCAAGATCCGAGCCGAACTGCGAGAAGCTCTGCAGCTCTCTGAACTGCGAATATTCGAGCTTCAGAGTACCTGATACCTTCTTCATAGCCTTTATCTGAGCGTTACCGCCGACACGGGATACCGAGATACCGGGGTTTACAGCAGGTCTTACACCTGAGTGGAACAGCTCTGTTTCAAGGAATATCTGACCGTCGGTTATCGAAATAACGTTGGTCGGGATATATGCAGAAACGTCGCCTGCCTGTGTTTCGATTATAGGCAGTGCGGTGAGCGAACCGCCGCCGTAGTTCTCGTTTAAGTTAGCGGCTCTTTCGAGCAGTCTTGAATGAAGATAGAATACGTCGCCGGGGTAAGCCTCACGTCCGGGCGGACGCTTGAGGAGCAGAGAAAGTGCTCTGTAAGCCACAGCGTGCTTGGACAGGTCATCATATATTATGAGTGCGTCCTTGCCCTTTTCCATGAAGTATTCACCCATGGTGCATCCCGAATAGGGAGCGATGTACTGTAAGGGCGCAAGCTCACTTGCGGTAGCGGAAACTACTATTGTGTAGTCCATAGCGCCTGCGGCGGTGAGCTGTTCAACTACGTTTGCAACCGTAGAAGCCTTCTGACCTATAGCAACGTATATACAAATTACGTCTGTTTTCTTCTGATTTATGATCGTATCGATCGCAATGGCTGTCTTACCTGTCTGTCTGTCACCGATGATCAGCTCACGCTGACCTCTTCCTATCGGTATCATGGAGTCGATAGCCTTGATACCTGTCTGAAGCGGAACGTTAACAGATTTTCTCGTAATGATACCTGGTGCGATCTTCTCGATCGGGCGTGTTTCCTTTGCGAGTATAGCGCCCTTGCCGTCGATAGGCTGTCCCAGTGCGTTTACTACTCGTCCGAGCAGTTCCTCACCTACGGGTACAGATACGACAGAGCCTGTACGCTTTACTGTATCGCCCTCTTTGATCTCGGCATCTGAGCCCAGCATAACCGCACCGACAAAGTCCTGCTCTAAGTTGAGCGCCATGCAGCGAACGCCGTTCTCAAATTCCAGCAGCTCGTTCATCATACACTTTTCAAGTCCGTGTATACGAACAATACCGTCACCTACAGTTACAACAGTACCTGTATCTTCAAGACGGATTTTTGAGCCGTAGTCCTTGATCCGGGATTTAATTATGCCTGTTATTTCATCCGGGCGTAAATCCATTGGAGGTTCTTCCTTTCGTATTTTTTTACCGGCTGACGATTTTTATGTCAGTCGATAGTTCCGGCAATATCAGCCTTAAGCTGTTCAAGCCTTGCCTTGACGCTTCCGTCGATAGTCGTATTGCCGTAGCTGATAACAACGCCGCCGATGAGCTTATTATCGGTTTTCAGCGTCATATTAACGGTCTTACCCGTAATCTCAGCCATTTTTGCTCTGATCTTTTCAGCCGCCGTATCCGAAAGAGGCATCGCAGAGGTTACAGTAACATCCGCTATACCGAGCTTTTCGTTATACAGCCCTGTGAAGTATGCCAGTATCCGCTCAAAGTCGGGCAGCCTGTCGTTTTCGGTAAGAATGCACAGAAAGTTCACTACAAACTTATGCACCTTTCCGTCAAAGACCTCTTTTACAAGTGCCGTCTTTTCTTCGATCGGGATTGTAGGAGTACGCAGCAGCTTTATAAAGTCCGGCTCGGCGGCAAATACCTCCGAAACGCCTTTAAGCTGTCCGAGAATGTCGGGCAGAGCCTTTTCATCCTCTTCGGTAACAAGAGAGAACAATGCGTCGCCGTATGTCTTGTCAACAGCAGCCATTTCAGTTCTCCTTTCCTATCTGCGACAGAACCGAGTCGATTATCTTCTCGTTGTCCTGTGCGTTTATCTCCTTCTCGGCAACCTTTGAAGCCGCCATAACTACCATATCGGAAATTTCTTCCTTTATCTCGTTTACCGCACGCTTCTTTTCACGCTCGATAGATTCTTCCGCACGCTGTTTCATAGAAGCGGCTTCTTCATTAGCGGCAGAGATGATTTCGTCCTCTCTTGCCTGCGCCTTCTTCGTAGCGTCGGCTACAATGCGGGCAGCCTCTTCCTTTGAGGTTTCAAGGCGATGCTCGTAGTCTGCCTTTACTGCGGCGGCCTCTTCCTTCGCCTTCTGTGCGTCGTCCATATCCTTGTTTACTGTCTTTGCACGCTCGTCAAGAATCTTGCAGACGGGCTTGTGCAGAAAGAAGAAATAAAGCAGAACGATGATGAGCGTGTTGATCAGAGTGAAGACTATAGTGTTAAGATCTATGCTGACCAGAGAAAACTTTGCCTGCTCGGCGGCTTCCTCGGCTATTCTCAGCATATCCGTCATTTCACTTCAATCCTTTCGTGTTGTAGTCTGCCAGAGATTAAAGCTGTCTGATGAAGGGGTTTGCGAACATCAGCAGCAGAGCGATAATGAGTGAGTAAAGACCTGTGGTTTCCGCAAGAGCGTCACCGATGATCATTGTTCTCGTGATTGCGCCTGAAGCCTCGGGCTGTCTGCCGATCGCTTCAACAGCCTTACCGCCGCAGAAGCCTTCGCCGATACCGGGGCCAAGACCTGCGATCATAGCAAGACCTGCACCTATTGCAGATGCGCCCAGTACGATTGCCTGTGATAAGTTTTCCATATCAAAGTCCTCCGTCATTTTATTCTACCTGTCGGTAGATTATTGTTATTTATTACACCACAGTTTCCTGTGGGGGTAAACGTGTTTAATCATCTCCGCATTCTGCCATTGAAACGTAAGCCATTGTCAGTGTGCAGAAGATATAAGCCTGAATGAATGCCGAGAACAAGTCAAAGTACAGCGAGCATACGGCGGGTACGCCGATAGATGCGAGACCGTTTGCGACCTGTCCTAAAGCAAAGTAGATAAGTCCTCCGATTACAGAGCCTGCAAGGATATTTGCAAAGTGACGCAGTGTCTGTGAAACGGGGTTTGCTATATCACCGATTATATTGAACGGGAGCATAAAAGGCATAGGCTCGATGAAGCCCTTGAGATAGCCCTTGATACCGCCTGTTTTCAGCTTGTTCCTGAGCGTCAGAACGAATGTCGTGATGCCCCATGCGGCTATTACGGAAAGGTCCGAGGTCGGACATCTGAAGCCGAAAAGACCCATAAGGCTCGAAAGAATCGAGAAGCAGAAAAGTCCGCCTATATAGGGGGTATATTTTCTGTATTTTTCGCCCATGGTGTCACGCACCATATTGTTGAAGAAGTTTACAAGATACTCAGCCGCCATCTGTCTGCGTGAGGTCGATCTCACCTTGAGGTTTCTGCCGAGTATGAAGAACACGATGCCGAGTACCAGCATTACTATCCACTGTACAACGATGCTTTCGCTGATTACTACGTTGTAGCTTCCTATATCAAAGCTGATTGATTTAAGCGGTCCTTCGACGGAGAATTCCGCCATAGGTTTTATAAGGTCTGTCATTTTCTAATGCTCCTCCCTTATTTTTACGGGTCGTTCCCGTAATGAATATTTTATATCTTTATATAAATTTAATGTTAAGTCAGCGGTTGTAAATTTGCTGTCAGAAATCGCTTTTCTCCTTGAATGCCGTCACGGTATACGCAATTTTCGGCACGAACAGCGGAAGTACGGCTGTGACGGGATTGATTATCTTGAAGAACATCAGCACGCCGAGAATTATAAACGTGCCGATATACCTTGCTCCGTAGCTGCCGTTCATAGCGAGCTTTGCGGATTTCTCGGTCAGAGTTATCGCTTTTTCCGCACTGATTGCCATAAGTGCAAAGTTCAGCGCCGAAACCGCAGTTCCTGCGACCGCTCCCGCAAGCAGTGTATAGTCGCCTATCCCCGAAATCATCAGGATAACGCTCACGATCCCAAGCAAAACAAGCGCACCGATATAGTACGGCAGCAGTGCCATACATTCCTTGAATGAGGTCGTTTCGGTAATTTTCTTTTTCATATTTACAGCTTCCTGTCACGGCGGTCATCGTCGTAATAGTCATTGTCACGGCGGTCCGAAAGATACTTGTAGGTTTTCTTATCATCTTTTCCGCCGTACATTTTTATAAGGTTCTTAAGATAAGTTCCCACTCCCGAGATCATCGTGATTATTCCTGCAAACACAAGCAGGATCATCACCCACGACGGCAGAGAGAATTTATTTACCAGTACACTGCCGCCCCAGATAAATATCAGCAGGGGAGTGATTACCAGAAAGCCTATCTGACTTACGACAGCGTAGACTTTAAGAGGGTTGTCCTTTTTGTTCATTTATCAGTAAACCAGCTTCTGAAGCCGCCACTGACCGTTTACCTTGAGCATATTGGCGGTGATTTTCTTTGTATTACCGCTTTCCGAGCCGGAAGAAGTGTCAGCGGACGAGGTTTCTTCCGCAGGGTTAAGCTCGACTGTTATATCACACTCGGTATTTGACTTGGGGAGAAGGGTGAATTTTGCTTCTGACCAGGTGTAGTCATAGGCGATAGCCTTGAATCTGCCGTTCTCGTCCACCATTTTTGCGTCAAGACCGATGCCCTTGTTTCCGTCATCGTCAGTTTCCTCGGCATAGACTGCAACATCGTCGCCGTTTATGTTTGTGAGGATACGCTTTGCCTCTTTTTCGACAAATGTCGAATTTACGAGCGTTTCAATATCTGAAAATGTCTTGTAGTTTTCGCTTTTTACAGTGTAATACCCGTCCTCGGGAACGTTGTTATACGGCTCTGCCTGATGGGGAAGACCGTACTGGAGATAAATTCTGAACACCTCGCAGTTGTTCTTGATAAGAGTAACCGCATTCATATTCATTTCTTCGTTCACCTCGTCCGAGGGAACGTAATTATACTGATTTTCCTGTATCTGCTGCTGTGAGGTCTGGTACAGCAGGAATAAAGTCGTTGCTATGGCAAGGACAGCTACGATTATTGTAGCTATGGTAGCCGCTGTATTTTTCTTACTCATGGACACCTCCGTAAAAGTGGTTTATACTTAATTATACAACTTGCCGTCAAAAATTTCAAGCGGTTTCACAGGATTTTCGGGTTACGAGGTTTAACTGTGAATCACCGTTAAATGTTAACGGCGGTTAATTTACATTCCTTTTATTTTGAATTCGGCTTTCTGCCTGTAAGGAACGAAACGCTTCTTTCTATAGATGTGCGGACGTGTTCCATTTCTTCGCTGTGGAGCTTTCCTGCATTACGGTAGTCAAAGCTGTTGCAGAAGTCGTTTACATCACTGTTGAGCTTTGTTATATATTCCTGCATTATCGTATCCATAGCCTTTATGAACTCGGCTCTGTCGTTCTTTGCCATCTTTGCTTCGCTCATCTGTACAAGATAGTGGTAGTGAGGCATACAGAAGCACTCCTGCGACTTGAACAGGTTCTTGAACTTTCCGTCCTTTGCGAACATTGTGAATACCGTTTCGAGCATATGGTCAATACCCCACTGTACCTTTGAGCAGACAAAGCAGGTATCGCCTATTGCGCCTGCCTTTTTAGCCTTTGCGTCCTTGGGCGCAAATAAACCCTTCTTCTCAAAAATATTGCCCCTCAACTCCTCAAGATGACTGTTGAGCATAAGACCGAGCGACAGGCGGTTGTTCTGCATCATAAGCTGCTGATAGTGCGTAAAGCAGAAACCGAGCCTGTTGGTATCCTGCCTTACGTCAGGCTCCATCATAGCCGCTCCCATTATATATTCGCAGATATGCTCCTCAACCGTATCTCTCATACGGCAGATAGGACAGCCCTCACGAGGCTCGAACACTTCGTTTACCGGTATTGTAAGTATACTTTCTCTCACTTTTTTCGTTTCCTTTCAGAAAATTCGGCAAATGCGGAAAATACCGCAGGATTTAAAAGCCGTGTCGGTTTATAGGGGGACAAAAGAAAAAATTTTTCACGTCGGACTTGTAATTTCCCTGTTAATATTGTATTATATATAACGGAAATAATCAAGACCAAATCAAAAATTTTTCCCGACAAAACAGATAACGGCAGATGATTATATGGATTACACATTCACTTGCGAACGGTTTGATATAAGGCGCACGCTTTTCTGCGGGCAGGCTTTCCGCTGGAAAGAGCTTGACGGCAGATTCTGCGGTATAGCAGGCGGCAGATATGCCGAAATATCCGACAACGGCGACAGCACTTATACTGTTCACGACATAGAAAAAAGCGATATTTCTTACTGGCGGTCATACTTTGACCTTGATACCGACTATGACGCACTGATAAAACAGTTCTCGCAGGATAAATATATGCGCCTTGCCTGCAAGGAAAATCCGGGCATAAGGGTACTCAGGCAAGAGCCGTTTGAAACGCTTATCAGCTTCATAATCTCGCAGAACAATAATATCAAGCGTATCACCGGTATTATTGACAGGCTGTGTGAGAGCTTCGGCGAAAAGACGGACAGAGGCTATATGTTCCCGACACTTGAAAGGCTTGTCGGCGTTACCGCCGAGGACTTAGCACCGCTGAGAGCAGGCTTCAGAGCAAGGTACATAGTTGACGCAGTAGAAAAACTGTACAGCACAGAAGTTTCCCTTGACGGCATAAAAGCTATGGATACAACAGCGGCAAGGGAAGAACTTAAAAGGATAAAGGGTGTCGGCGATAAGGTAGCCGATTGCGTACTGCTTTTCGGCTATCATAAGACGGACGCTTTTCCGAGAGATGTATGGATAAAGCGTATCGAGCAGAAACTATACCCCGACGGTCTGCCGGAATGTATAAAGGGCAACGAGGGGATAGCACAGCAGTTTTTGTTCGATTATGCGAGAACGCACGAGATCTGACGGAGAAACAAAAATGGTTAACATAGGCAACGAATGGGACAATCTGCTTGCAGACCAGTTCCAAAGCGAATATTACAGAAAGCTGAGAGCTTTTCTTGTAGATGAATATAACAGATACAATGTATATCCCCCTGCGGATTGCATTTTCAACGCACTGAAATACACGCCCTACTCAAAGGTAAAGGCGGTGCTTTTAGGTCAGGACCCGTATCACGGTCCGGGACAGGCACACGGGCTTTGCTTTTCGGTAAAGCGTGGAGTTATGCCGCCCCCGTCGCTGAAAAATATCTTCACCGAGATACACAGCGACCTTGGCATAGACTTTGATATGTCTGTGGGCGAGCTTACCGACTGGGCAAGGCAGGGAGTTCTTATGCTGAACACCTCGCTTACCGTCCGTGAGGGTATGGCGGGAAGTCACAGGGGAAAAGGCTGGGAGATACTGACCGACAGGATAATCGAGCTTTTAAACGAGCGTGACGTGCCTACGGCATTTATCTTATGGGGAAGCAACGCAAAGTCGAAAATGCCGCTTATCACAAACCCGAAGCACGCAGTTTTCACAGCGGCGCATCCGAGTCCGCTGTCGGCATATAACGGATTTTTCGGCTGCCGTCATTTTTCAAAGGTGAACGAATTTCTGAAAAGCAACGGCATAGAACCGATCGACTGGAGCATACATTGATCGTAAATACGGACAAAGACAATAAGAGAACGGAAGAAGGATATAGCTTATGATATGTGTTACAGGCGACCTGCACGGCGATATAACACGATTCAGGTCCCCGGTGCTGAAAAAGCTCAGACGTGGCGATGCACTGATAATTACGGGCGATTTCGGCTGTATTTGGGACGGCAGTAAAAAGGAAAAGAAAATGCTTAAAAAGCTCGGCAAAAAGAAGTACAACGTGCTTTTTGCGGAGGGCGTACACGAAAATTTCGACCTGCTCGAAGAATATCCCGTAGAGCAGTGGTGCGGCGGTAAAACAAGGCTTATATCGGGCAATCTGCGTCAGCTTATGAGAGGGCAGTATTACACGATAGCGCAAAAGACCGTGTTCGTTTTCGGCGGCGGTCAGAGCGAGGAAAACAACAGCTATCTTGAGCCGGACGATGAGAAGAGCTGGATAAAGGAGCTTCCGACCGATGAGGAGCTTGAAGAAGGGCTTCGCAACCTTGAACAGCACGGCAACGAGGCGGATTTCATAATCAGCTATGAGCCGCCCGCAAGAATGATAGAGTTCATCGACATAGGCAAAACCAGCCGTAATCATATAAATACATATCTTGACAAGGTGCTTGATACGGCAAAGTTTAAGATGTGGTATTTCGGTAAAAGGCATATAAACAAGCTGATACCGCCAAGATACCGTTGTATATTCGATGCGGTCGATGTGGCGGACGATACACGGCTTCCGAAGCAGAAAAAGCAGAAGCCGGAAAAGGTGAAGAAAGAAAAACCCGAAAAGAAAACAAAAAAGGATAAAACAGCAGGAGAAGAGGATTAAATCCTCTTTAATATAAAAATTAAAAACTCCGTATAAAGAAAGGAATCAAAGGATATGGCAGAATTCAAGTATGAAATAACACAGGAGCTTGGCGTTATCAGCGAGGGTAAGTACAATATTGAGCTTAATATGGTAAGCTGGAACGACAGAGAGCCTAAGTACGACATTCGTTCATGGGCACCCGACCACAGCAGAATGGGTAAGGGCATTTCTCTCACAGAAGAAGAAATGGAGCGTCTGGTCGAGCTGTGGAACACAAGAAACGAAGAGGACAGCTTTGAAGAATAATTACTGAAAGGGAAACAAAAATGGAAAAGTTACTCGGAATGACACCCCCTATGGGCTGGAACAGCTGGAACACGTTCACCTGGGAGATAAACGAAGAGCTTATAAAGCAGGCGGCTGACGCATTCATCGAAAACGGCCTTAAAGACGCAGGCTATGAATATGTTGTTATAGACGACTGCTGGAGCGAAAAACAGAGAAATGAAAAGGGCGAGCTTGTGCCTGATCATTGGAAGTTCCCGAACGGAATCAAGCCCGTTGCGGATTACGTTCACTCAAAGGGACTTAAGTTCGGCATCTATTCGTGTGCCGGCACGCATACCTGCGCAGGTCACCCCGGCAGCTTTGAGCACGAATTTCAGGACGCAGAAACGTTCGCAGAGTGGGGCGTTGACTACCTGAAATATGACTATTGCTATAAGCCCGTACATATACCCGGCGAGATACTCTATAAGCGTATGTCTACTGCCCTCAGAAACTGCGGCAGACCGATAATGTTCTCCGCTTGCAACTGGGGCAATGACGATATATACAAGTGGATAAGAGAGAGCGGAGCTCATCTTTTCCGCTCGACAGGCGATATTCAGGATAACTGGGAGTCGATAAAGCGCCTTGCACTGTCGCAGATGGGCAACGAGTGCTACGGCGGCTGCTTCTGTCACAATGATATAGATATGCTCGTAGTCGGTATGCACGGCGGCTCGAACAACCAGTACATAAACGGCGAGAGCGACGATCAGTTCGGCAATAAGGAAGGCAAGGGTCTTGGCGGCTGTACCGATACAGAGTACAAGACGCATTTCTCACTGTGGGCAATGATGAATTCACCGCTTATGATGGGCTGTGATATCCGTCACATGACAGACAGGACAAAGGAGATACTGACCAATAAGGAAGTTATCGCAATAAACCAGGACATTGAGTGCAGAGGACCCTACCGCATAAGCCAGTGGAACAACCCCGAAAATGTATTCTCACTTGTAAAGCCGCTCGCCAACGGCGACTACGCTATAGGCATGTATAACTTCAGCGATGTTCCTGCGGAAATGTCGTTACAGTTCTGGGATATAGGGCTCAGCACTGCGGCAGGCAGAGGACTTGAAATGCACGATTGCTGGTCACACGAGGATATAGGCAGATTCTCCGAGAGATATGTAACTACCTTACAGCCCCACGATTGTGCGGTATATACTGCAAAGGTAGTAAAGCTGTAATGGCAAACTACAAGACCTGCAAGAAGTGCGGCGCTTTGCTTGGCGGCGATGATATAGCGATCTACAGAAAGCTGGTCACACGCAACGCCGATGAGTTTTTCTGCATAGACTGCCTTGCGGAGTATTACAACACCACCCGTGAGGTAATAGAGGAACGCATAGCGTATTACAGGAAAAGCGGAGAATGTACGCTTTTCAGATAATTCGAATAAAAAAAATAACGGAGCATATCTTCCTGATATGCTCCGTTTCGGTCTGTCGATAAACTGATTGTTATTACAAAGCCACACAGTGAGATATATCACCAACACCGCCGGAAACACTTTCCTTACCGACAAGGCATTAATAATTTCGTGACCTTATCAGTGCAACTGCACTGACATTGACCCTTTTAAAAAACGCACTATCCCTCGAAAAGCACCATCACACTTGCCTCCCTTGTCAAAGGGAGGTGGATTGACGGCAAGGCACAAGCCTTGATTTTATTGCTTTCTGCTTGCGATATGTCCACCCTTTTTATGCTGCAAACTTTTCTGCCGTCAAGACGGAGGGATTGCCTCCCGTTGCACCGAATATTGCTGCCTTCACAACCATTGCAAAAGGACAACACACCCTCGCTCCGCACTAAACTTGCCTCGCCAAAGGTGAACTTCTGTTGCTCGGTCAAGCCGAGCCAACTACAGTGGGGATTGTAGTTGCTTAGAAGTTGTTTCCCTAATCGCTTTGGTTCTTGTTCTCTCCCTCGTTAATATTGACAAGTGCATTGATTCGAATAGCGAACCCGAGAAGTGCTATCCGACAAATAGCACTATCGGTAGCTTGCTATCATAGGTGAATACTAAAAGATATAACTGAAGCACAATAAATAACAGACTTCTTCTACAATCTGAGCGGGACGCACCACACGATGCGTCCCGATTTTTTACTTATCATACGGACTGTCAAATTCCCTATCCGCCTTCTCTACCGCCTGCCTTAGAGTAAGCCTTGTAAAGAACGGTGCGTTAAGATACCTTCCCGACTTTTTGTCATCGACAAACGCACCTACCGCAATACCTTCAAAAAAACACGGCGGCTCTTAGAAAAGAGCCGCCGCAGCAGTTTTATGATTATTATTCAACCGTCTTGTTCAGTTCTGCGAGACGAGCGTCTATCTGACCCTGGTACGTAGCACGGAACGACGTATAGGATTCACCTGTCATGTAGGGACCCTTTGTGAGCTGCTCTACGGGGTTATCCTGGTTGTCCTTGGTTGCAATATCCTGACCGATACCGTTCTTGAAGTCAAACACTCCTGAGAATGTCTTGGGATCCTTCATTGTATCAAGTCTGTCAAGCAGTGTATCTGACCAGTCATATTCTTCCTTTGACTGCTCTCTGCCTGCCTTGGCGATTTCCGGATCGTTTGAAGCTACTAAGTTGGAATAGATCCATGCCTTATAACCGTCAATGTTCTTAGCACCTGCAACGAGCATTATAGAATCCTGCTTCATGCTCTGATAATACTTATCTGCGCCGTCCATCTGGGGGAACGGAACAAAGTTGACTTCATCATCTTCCCACTTGTTTTTCTTCTTGAACTTTCTCCATGTTTCTTCATATCTCCATGAACCGTCCTCGAAGAAGAGCGTATTGCCGTCTGCCCATTCATTATAGCTGGGTGTCCAGCTGTTCTCGGTATCTCTGGGGTAACGGAGCTGTTCCTGTGTGTTATCGAATGAACGAAGCATATCAATGCACTTTTCAATGTTTGCGTCATTCATATGGCTTACCAGCTTACCGCCCTCAAGGCTTACAAGAGGTGTACCTGTTGTGCAGACAAAGCTATCTTCGGGGTTATAACCGTCAAGAACATACTTGCCGTTTTCGGGATCGGAGAACTTTCTTGCCATTTCCATGAATGTCGACCATGTCCACTCGCCCTTTTCATAAAGCTCCCAAGGGTCGTCAAGACCAGCTTCTTCTAAAACGCTCTTTCTGTACCAGAGGTAGCTTGTAGGAGTAAGGCTCATAATCGGGCAGTAATTCTTTCCGCCCCAGTTGAACTTGTCGATAGCGTCCTTATAGTCAGCCCAGTCATCTGTTGTAAAGTCGATTATACCGTCGAGCGACTGGAAAAGGTTCTGGTATACGCTGTAGGGGTAGTTGCATATTTCAAAGGGGAAGCAGTCGGGCGAATCATCAGACTGTACCAGCTTTGCAAGACCTGTGTATCTGTCTGCATATGTTGTAACCTTTATATTTACAAATACGTTTGCATCGTCAACCGACTCATAGCCCTTAGGCTTGTTTGCAGGTGTGCCGTAGAGCTTCTTGAATACCTCTACTGCGGGAGATGCTTCCTGAATATCCCACCAGGCCATCCACTTGATCTTTGTGTCAACCTTGATGTCCTTATAGTTCTCAGCTGCAGATACATTGCCTACAGCGCTCTGTACGCCTTCATTCTCCGACATCTGCTTCTGTGTCTCGCCTGTTGTTGAAGCGGTCGAACTGCTTGTTGCTCCGCTTGCGGCAGGTGTGCCGCTGCCGGAACAGCCTGAGAAAGCAGTAACGGCAGATACGAGTGCCATTGCACCGGCAATTGCCTTAGTATACTTTTTCATTTATGATCCTCCTGTAAATTTCCCACACGAAAGTGGGTTTTTGCGAATTGTTACATATAATATTATAACAAATCCGCAGTCTTACAGTCAATAAACAAATTGCAGTAATTTAGCTAAACCGTTTTGTGTAAATAGCACAATTTACACACGAAAATTTAGGTTAATTAGCTAAAATTGATTATTTTCCGTCATCGGCTGAAGTGGCATGTCGGTTTCTCGCAAAATAAACCGATACCCCGTACCTTCTCGGCACGGGGTATAGTTTTTGACTGCTTTACCCGATTGTTGTCGGCTGACGGTAAATCAGCAGTAATTTTATAAGACGTTCAGCGTCGCTTGTTTTATCTCTCGGAATAAAGAAATGTGCATTACCGTCTACCCACCACCATGTAGAGCCGATATTATAGCATTCAATGTCAGCGGCACCATCAGTATAATAATCATACAGCGTACTCATTTCAATCAGCTTTTTTGTATCACTGTACTTGAAATCACTTACCATTATGTCCATAGGGTCATAATTATAGCTGAACAGCGACATCAGAGTATAAGTATCCTTATCCGCTTCGCTCAGGGAAACCGTAAACGCATCTACCTCCGAGTAGAACTTGTCTTTACGGGATGTCATTTCCGACTTACCGAGCAGTGCAATCGTTTCGGTGCAGTTTTCTCTTATTTCAAGGCTGAATGCGTTGTATTCGACATTATCGTAATTGTTGCAGAAGGCAAGTCTGTAAACCAGCTTTCCGCTGTTTTTGCCGGCTTTGTAATCATTTTTTATCGCCTCGAAGAGTTTTTGATTTACATTTCTGTCAAGCGTTTTTCCGTAATAATCTCCGCCCTTCTCAAACACATACACTTCATTTACACCTTCTTTGTCACAGGTTTTCTTGAAGGTATCATAATACAAGTCTGTTTTTGAGAGCGTAAGGCGTAATTCATAAAGAGCTTTAGCGTAAGCATCGTAATTTTCAGACGAAAGTGCCAGCCTGTAGGTACGGTACACTTTTTTACCGTTTTTCAGCCTGTAGCTGAATTTAACGGTACTTACAGTTGCATTTTCATACCGCTCGGCTTTAAAGCTTTCGCCGGCAAGGAAACAATACTTGTTGTCAACAAGGAACTTGTTGTAATCCACAACAGCCTTTTTACTATCTTCGTCCTCAAAGTATATCGTTTTATAATCGTTATTGCCATCACAGTAAACGATGTTGTATGATGCACTTGCGCCGCTTACTTCGGAAGCATCGGGGACACGGAAGAACAGATCTCTGAAGCCAGAACTATTGAGAACTGTAAAAAGCAGCAGCGATGCGACAACGGTAATAACAAATCTCAGCACGGACTGCCATATCTTTTTGAGCTTTCTTCCGTATGCAAGCTCGGCAAAGAAGTAGCCGACCGCACACAGCGATATTATCACTATCAGTGTCAGACTATCCGTAGTAAGAACCGTCATGTTGCTTATTCCGACCGCCGCCGCGATTATACCGGCTATAAGCGCAAGCGTAATTATGTGATAAGCCGGTTCAAACGCAAAATGGTTGCCCGTATTCTCAGCCTTGCGGTATTTATTAGCAAGATACGCCAGCAGTACAAGAACACCCGCCGATATAACAAGAACAATGACAGTGTCTATGCTGTACATATTGAACAGATTGAAATTTTCGTAAACATCGTTATAAGCGTTCATCTTAAGCATCAAGAATGAGATCAATGCCGCAAGCACCGTTCCGAGCGGAGGAACCTTACCGAATATATCCGTCATATATCCGTCAAGCTGTTCACCTGCCACGGCAAATACCGGAGCGAATACCGCAAGCGTTGCAAACACAGCCACTATCATCGCAAGAATCGTATACACCACGCTGTCGCCCGTTCTGCCCGTGCAGGCGTTGATCAGCACCGCAGTAAGATACACGAATACCAAAGCTGTGACCGCCGTGATAAAAACAAAGAATACAATACCCGCTATATCCTTAAGATAGGTTTTTTCGTTTACAAAACTGAGGCAGATTGAAAGGAAGCCATCCGTTTCCGAAGCTGAAAAAATCTTGTCGCTGAGTTTTGTTCCCGACAACGCTGTCACCACAGATGCTATTCCGCCCATAATAACGGTAGGCACAACGCTTATCACTGCGCCGACACCGAGATCTGCAAAAAATCTCTGACTGTTTGTAAGCGGAAGACTCAGGTACAGGTCGCTGTCGCACTTTTTCAGATTATATCTGAACACCGACACAACGGTAATTATTGACATGACCGCAATCGCACAGAATATGAGTGCCATAAAGAAAGTATCTGCATCAAGGAGCGTTCCCAGATTGTTAAGTGCATACGTTTTGTACTCGGCTAACCTTCCCTCCACAATATCATTGACTTTTCCTACTGTATATGTAAGGCATACCGCCATTACCGGCATACCCAGAAACGCAAAGATCAGATTGAAAACCAGATAGTTGAAATTTGTCCTGAGTTTATACAGAAAATATCTGCCGAAAAAACTCTTTTCAGCGATCGAGTTTTGAGCTGTCATATCCCTGTCCCTCCATCTCATAAATAAATATCTCATTAAGCGTGAGCGGTATCACATCGCAGAACTTCGCACCCTTTTCACGCATCACACGGCAGATCTCATCGCTGTCGCCGTTTACGATAAAGTTCTGTACACTGCCTATCGTGTTTTCCGACAGGATTTCAAGACCCGCAAAGTCGGCGGCCGTCTTTGCATTGTCAAATGCGACCTGCACCTTATGGATACTGCCCTTTACACTGTCAAGCTCACGGTCGAATATAACCTTGCCCTTATGAACAAGGCCCACGCTGTCACAAAGTTCCTCTATCTCGGTCAGATTGTGTGACGAAATTACTACTGTGCTTTCGTTTTCCGTCATAGCGTCAAAGAGCATTTTTCTGACGCTTATTCTCATAGTAGGATCAAGTCCGTCAAAAGCCTCGTCCAGCAGAAGTATATCTGTCGATGCCGCAAGTCCGCACACGACCGCCGCCTGCCGTTTCATACCCTTTGAAAATGTTGACATACGCTTGTTCTGCGGCAGATCTATCGCTTTCATAAGCCTTGCAAATTTCTCATTTGAAAATGTCGGATAGAATATCTCGTACATTTTTCTCATATCCTCAGGTGTCATATTCGCAAACTGCTCAACATCATCGCTCACATAGAACACCTTCTGCTTAACTTCGACATTGTCATAAATCGTATTGCCGTCTATCGTTACACTGCCTTTGTCCTGCTTGTATATTCCTGCAAGGATACGCAGCAGTGTGGATTTTCCTGCACCGTTCGAGCCGAGCAGACCGTAGGCGCTTCCGCTTTTGACGTTCAGTGTCATCTCATCAAGTGCAGTGAAATCATCAAATTTCTTTGTCACTTTATCCACGTTTATCATATTTTTTCCTCCTCACTAAAAACGTTATCAATTACCGCCGTCATCATCTCTTTGGTAAGGCCGGATTTCACACCGTCCTCAACAGCCTTGCGAAACTCCTCCGTTGCCTTTTCAAGCACCGCAGATGAATATTGCGACCGCTCAGCCACATAACTTCCCTTTCCGGGAAGCGAATATATAAGCCCTCTCTGTTCAAGCTGTCTGTAGGTTTTCTGCACCGTGTTCGGATTGATAGTAAGCGCCTTTGCAACCTCACGCACAGCAGGCAGCTTTTCGTTTTCAGCCATTTCACCGCCGATTATCAGCTCCGCTATTCTCGCCTCAAGCTGCTCGGACAAAGGAATGCCGCCCTGCAATCTTAAAGAAAACATTCTTTACCGCCTTTCTTTTTAACTGTACTATCTATGTTGGCACAGTTGTATGATAACATACATCTCCGCATTTGTCAACAGTTTAAAGCAATTTTTTCCGACCCGACACGTTTTAATATCGGTCTGAAGCATACAGTTGTACAAACTGCACAATTTTCACGAAGACATTTCTACACCCGTATTTCATTTTTCACGAAAAATCCCTTGTATTTTTTCCAAAATCCGTATATAATGTATTTATCCGAATTTTTGATGAAAGGATAAAAGGATAAAACCATGAAAACTTACACTTGCAAAAACATACGAAACATAGCCCTCGCAGGACACGGCGGCAGCGGTAAAACATCCGTAGCGGAAGGCCTGCTCTACAAGTGCGGCGAGATTGAGAGAATGGGCAAAGTATCGGACGGCAACAGCGTCTGCGACTATGACCCCGAAGAGATAAAGAGAAAGATCTCACTCGGTACTTCGCTTGCTTACTGCCAGTGGAAAGACGTTAAAATAAATATTCTCGATACTCCCGGTCAGTTTGATTTTGCCGCAGGACTTTATGAAGGAATCAGCGCCGCAGAAAGCGTTGTAATAGCGCTTCCCGCAAAGGACGGTGTTCAGGTCGGCACCATAAAGGCTTACAGAGAGGCAGTAAAACACGGCAAGGCGACAATGTTCGTTGTCACCCGTATGGAAGAAGAAAACAGCAACTTCTACAAGTGCCTTGAAGAGCTTAAAACGCAGTTCGGTCCGTCCATATGCCCTATAGTAGTTCCCTTTGACAAGTACGGCACCGTTGAAAGCTACATAAACCTGCTTGAAATGAAGGCATATACTTATGACAACGGCGTACCTACCGAAGTGCCCATGCCTGCGTCGGAAAACCGTCTTAAAGGTCTGCGTGCCGCAATGGCTGAGGCTGTAGCCGAAACGGACGAAGAGCTTATGATGCGCTACTTTGAAAACGAGGGCGAGGACTTCACCGAGGCCGAGATAGTAAAGGGACTTCACGACGGTATACACAAGGGTTACATCACACCTGTTGTATGCTGTTCGGGCGACACTCTCGCAGGCATTGATATGATGCTCAACACTATAATATATATGCTCCCAAGCCCCGATGAAACAGACGGCGAGCTTTGCGATGACGGCTCAAAAGTGCAGTATGCGAGCCGTGACACGCTTGAAGCAAAGGTGTTCAAGACAGTAGCCGACCCCTTTGTCGGCAAGCTCAGCTATATAAAGATAGTCAACGGTACTCTTGCCGCAGGAACTGAAGTAGTTAACCGCACAACAGGCAATCTTGAAAAGCCCGGTAAGCTTCTTAGTATGCAGGGCAAGAAAACAGAGGATATGATTGAAGCCTACGCAGGCGACATAGTAGCCGCAACAAAGCTCAGCGCAAACACGGGCGATACGCTCACTGCGTCAGGCGATGAAACGGTATTCGCCGCAGAAAAATATCCCGTTCCCTGCTTCTTCAAGGCAATCTCCGCAAAGGATAAGAATGACGAGGGCAAGATAAGCAATGCGATAAAGCGTATGGTCGAGGAAGACAAGACATTAAGCTACGACCACAACCACGAAACGCATCAGCGTATATTAGGCGGTCTTGGCGAACAGCACCTTGATGCCGCAATTTCAAAGATGAAGGCAAAATTCGGTGTGGATGTAATAGTTTCCGACCCGATAATCGCCTACCGTGAATCTATCCGCAAAAAAGTACAGGCTGAAGGCAAGCACAAGAAGCAGTCGGGCGGTCACGGTCAGTACGGTCATGTAAAGATTGAATTCGAGCCTTGCGACAGCGATGCTCTTGTATTTGAGGAAAAGGTTTTCGGCGGAAGTGTTCCTAAGAACTATTTCCCTGCCGTTGAAAAGGGACTTGTAGAATCGACAGCACACGGTGTACTGGCAGGCTATCCTGTCGTTAATTTAAAGGCTACCCTGCTTGACGGCTCATACCACCCTGTAGACAGCTCCGAGCAAGCGTTCAAAATGGCGGCTCATATCGCATACAAGCAGGGTCTTGCACAGGCGCAGCCCTGTCTGCTTGAGCCTATCTGTCTTGTAAAGGTAATTCTTGATGATGCAAGCACAGGTGATATAATGACGGTCATCAACAAGCGCAGAGGCACTGTTCTCGGTATGAATCCCAGTGAGGAAGAACAGGGTATGACCGAGCTTGACGCTCAGATGCCCCAGTCCGAGATAACCGACCTTGCAACCGTTGTCCGTCAGATAACCAGAGGCTTAGGTCATTTCACTGCTCAGTTCGACCACTACGAACAATTACCGCAGGCTCTTGAAGCCGACGTAATAGCCAACGCTCCCAAATTCTCCGAATACGAAGGCTAAGCGGCAATGTGCCGCTCCAAGTTCCGCCTTTAATAACGTTGTATATCTTTAAAGGACGGCAAAACGGCGGGAATGATTTGTAGTGCTGACGGCAAATCAAACGAAAATGCGGCAATGTGCCGCCTCAAATTCCGCCTTTAATAGCGCTACATATCTTTAAAGGACGGCAAAACGGCGGAAGTTACACAAAGCAATAATCAATAAAAGCGGTTACAGTGATATGCTGTGACCGCTTTTTTATATTCTTGTCGTTAGCTGCCATTGCCCAAAACCGCACTATCCCACTCGCTTTTCGTACTGCAATCATCAGTGTGCTTGTATGGTTTTGCATTTGAAATATCACATCGGACACTTCGTAGGGGAGGGGCTCGTGTCAAGAGTAACATGGTTTACACTTTGTGCAAGCACATGGTTTACATGTTATC
>ENA-OZSL01000103-OZSL01000103.1-human-gut-metagenome-genome-assembly--contig:-NODE-103-length-43800-cov-12.841948_pt1 | contig 43800 bp, 45 predicted proteins | sample MGYA00244124_ERZ653970 | MGnify/ENA primary metagenome ERZ653970 (study PRJEB26926, sample SAMN06164513) | human gut metagenome | biome: ENVO:00009003; feature: ENVO:2100002; material: ENVO:00002003... | reverse complement strand
ACCTGAACATTGTATGACCTGTTAATGCAGGGACGCTTAACGCTACACGTCCGCAGGTTAGTACATATATCTTAGGTTAGTGGCGTTTTTTTGAAGAGTCAATGTTAGAGCAGTTGCACCGGTATACTCACGAAATTATTAATGCCTTGTCGGTAGGGAAAAAGTTTTAAGCGACGTTGGCGATACATTTCATTATACTGCTTTATCAATCGGTTTTTCGACAAACTGAAATCCACTGCCCGAAAGCAGTGGATTTCCTTTATATTCGGTTTTTTCTAAATCGCCAAATTCTGAATCTGCACTATCAAATTGCCTCCGCCGATAACGCTTGTTAAGCATATCGGCAACAATCGGAACGGCGAATTTGAAGCGGCACATTGCCGCACGGCGTAACAAGTCAAAAATATCGTTTATTCCCGACCGTTTCACCTTTCTCAGCCGCTCGCCGACCTTTAAAAAGGTCGGAATTTGAGGCGGCACATTGCCGCTATTGAGCCATGCCGAGTTCTATTGCCTTGATGTTGGCATCAATAAGATGGGCTTTCTTAGGCGGGATAACCTTTTCCATAGCCTTTTTAACCGTTTCCATAGAAGTAAGGTTTGTTTCCTTGAGCAGCTTGCCGACAAGAATGATATTGGCAAGACCCTTCATATCATGCTCGTTTGCGAGAGCTGTTGCAGGAACATAATAAACATTGATGTCTGTTCTGTCGCACTTTGCGTCAACAAGCGTGCTGTCAATGATAACAGTACCGCCCGGCACAACCGAGCCGATAAACTTGTCATAGCTCGGAGTATTCATAACGATAAGCGTATTCGGTGTATCGACAAGGGGTGAGCCGATAGGGTCGTCGCTTACACATACCGAGCAGTTGCAGGTACCGCCACGCATTTCGGGGCCGTAGGACGGAAGCCACGAAACCTCCTTGTTCTCGTAAAGCCCGAAGTATGCGAGCATTTTTCCCATAAACAGTATGCCCTGTCCGCCGAATCCGGCAAGAAGAATTTCGTTTGTCATCTTATCGCACCCTCCTTGAATACACCTAAAGGATAGTAAGGAATCATCTCTGTGCGGACTCTGTCAAGCGCCTCTATCGGAGTTTTGCCCCAGTTTGTAGGACAAGTAGAAAGAACCTCGATTATAGAGAAGCCCTGCTTGTTCTTCTGGAACTCAAATCCCTTTCTGATTGCCTTTTTGGCAATGTTTATATTCTTGGGGTCGATAACCGTTACACGCTCGGCAAGCGCAACACCGCTGAGCGTAGACAGCATTTCGCACACTCTTACGGGGAAGCCCTCAACATCGGGATTTCTGCCGTAGGGGGTCGTCTGCGTTATCTGACCGGGAAGTGTCGTAGGCGCCATCTGACCGCCTGTCATACCGTAGGTCGTGTTGTTGATAAATATAACAGTGATATTTTCGCCTCTTGTAGCGGCGTGAACAATCTCAGCCGTACCGATAGCCGCAAGGTCGCCGTCACCCTGATATGTAAATACGAACTTATCTGGGTTAGCTCTCTTGATACCGGTAGCTACGGCAGGAGCACGTCCGTGCGAAGCTTCAAGCATATCGCATTCAAAATAATCATAAGCCATAACCGAGCATCCGACAGGACAAACACCGATAGTTTCGCCCTCGATACCCATTTCGTCAATTACTTCGGCTACAAGTCTGTGTACTATACCGTGAGTACAGCCGGGGCAATAGTGGGTGGTCACGTCTGCCAGAGCGTGAGGTCTTTTAAATTCAGGCATTAGTTTTTACCTCCCATTTCTCTTAACTTTGCAAGTATTTCTGCAGGCTTCGGGATAACACCGCCTGTCCTTCCGTAGAACTCGACAGGCTTTGAGCAGTTGAGAGCAATCTTTACATCGTCAACCATCTGACCCATAGACATCTCCACGCAAAGAACATTCTTAGCATTCTTGCACGCTTCGGCAATTTCCTTTGCAGGATAAGGCCAGAGAGTTATCGGTCTTACTATGCCGACCTTCATACCCTCTTTTCTTGCCGCTTCGACTGCCGATTTTGCAAGTCTTGCGGTCGAGCCGTAAGCCACAACAACAGTATCTGCATCCTCGCAGTAGTCGCTGACAGCCTCCGTATGCTTTGCCTTCAGATCTTCGTATCTTTCAAATCTTTCTCTGACATTATCCTCAAGCTGATCGGGCTTTAAATAAAGAGAGTTGATTATGTTGTGCTTTCTCTTGTTGCCGTGACCGCAGGCAGCCCACGGTTTCTTTGACGCATCGGACATCTTTATCTCGGTATCCTCAAAGGCAACAGGCTCCATCATCTGACCGAGAAGTCCGTCTGCCAATATAACGGCAGGCATTCTGTACTCGTCGGCAAGGTCGAAAGCCTTAGTTACCGTATCCACCATCTCCTGCACGGACGCAGGTGCGAATACGATAGCGTGGAAGTCGCCGTGACCGAGTGCGTGTGTTATCTGCCAGTAATCCGCCTGTGACGGCTGGATACCACCAAGACCGGGACCGCCTCGCTGTACGTCAATGATAACGCAGGGTAAATCAGAGCCTGCTATGTAGCTTATTCCCTCTGTTTTAAGCGAAATTCCGGGAGAAGATGATGATGTCATACATCTGATACCGGAGCCTGCACAGCCGTAAACCATATTTATAGCCGCAACCTCCGACTCTGCCTGTAAAAATACGCCGCCTACCTTGGGCATTCTCTTTGACAGATATGCCGAAATTTCCGTCTGAGGTGTTATAGGGTAACCGAAAAAGCATTTACAGCCTGCTCTTATAGCGGCTTCTGCAAGCGCTTCGTTACCTTTCATAAGACTTTTTTCAGCCATTGTCGTCACCTCCTACAGTGATAGCGCAGTCAGGGCACATCATAGCGCACAGCGCACAGGCGATGCAAGCATCGTCATCTGTACATACGGCTGTGTAGTAGCCCTTCTTGTTGAGCTTTTCCGTCTGTAAAGCGACTATTTTCTTCGGACAGGCTGTTGTGCACAGTCCGCAGCCTTTACAGCGGTCAAAATCCACTTTCATTTTTGCCATATTTCTTGACCTTTCCTTTCGCCTAAAGTTTTATTCGGCTTACCATTCAGTTCTAATCAGATTTCGGTAAGGAAACAGCTTTATTTTTCGGCTTCATCGCCGAATTCTTCCCACAGCTTCTTGACATATATATTTACGGGATAGGCTTTGTCTATACCGTCAAGATAGCCTGCCTCGGCAGTTACAGCCACAAGCGGAAGTCCTGCCTCACGGCACACCTCATCCGCATAAGCGACCGAGCCGAGAACTATATCCCTGTCGGTTTCCCGACCGAGATTCGTGTTGTTGATTATTCCGTCACACTTCATACCCGATGCGTTCTCAATCTCATACATCAGCTGTAAAGCCTCTGCAGGTTCTTTTGTGAGATACCTGCAACGATTGATAACGTACAGCATCTGCGTGTCGTACTTTTCAAATACTTTTCTGTATCTGCCAAGAGCCTTTGCGCCCTCGTCATCGCCGCCCACGTCGATAATAATATAGCCTTCCCTGTCAGCGATACCGTTCATATCAAAGCCGAGAGCGGGTATGTCAAGGTTTGAGTTTGCATAGGTCGGTACGGTAAGGCTGATATTATGCTCCCCGAACAGCTCCTTGAAATCGGCTGTTCTGAAATAAGGGTTTACTATATCGAGATCGACAACGGTTACCTTCTCGCCTTTTTCTGCAAGATCAAGTGCCATATTGACGGATACATTTGTTTTACCCGAGCCGTAATGACCGGTAATTATATTAATTTTTCTGAAATTCATTTTTATCCTTTGACTTTTCGTTGCATCATACTTTTCAGCCGTCCGCAAACGGCGACAATATGATGCTATTGTTCAATATTACTATTATAGCACTTTGAATTCGGTTTGTAAATAGGCAATTTCCGCAAAAAACTTTCTGCGGTCTTACTGTAATGCCGAAAACAGAGCAGTTTTATCCCGTTCGGATTACCTTCGAAGCTATGCCTCTGTTATTTTTCCTCAGGCTTTGAGGAATATTACCTCCTGCCGATAGTTATTTACAGTAAAACCGCCGCAGAATTTCTCCTGCGGCGGTGTCAAAATCACAGCAATATTTCATACGGGGCAAGCCTGCCGTCAAGACGTTTAGTTGCGTCCGGATTTCAAGCAATTCTTATTTATTCTCTTTTCTTACCGCAGTTACTGCAGTAATCATTCTGAATTTTATTATACACACCGCATCTTGTGCAGCTCCACGAAGCGTCCTGTTCGTCATAATATGATTCCGGTTCATCTTCATATTTGCTCAGCTTGTAAACAATTCCGTTCAGCTTTAAAATAACTATAACGCCGGCAATGCCCGCTATTGCGAAAATGAATATATTCGGTTGAATATCCATTGCAATCAGCTTTGTGGTATAGCTTGAGAAATAATCGGTCGATGAACTGCTTGTGTTTGCCGATACAGCCAAATTCCACAGTACGATTATAACAAACGAACCGATATTGATCACTGCATTTACAAGGCAGGTGTTTTTAAAGCAATAAAGGCTCTCCTGCGGGTCATTTGATATTTTGGTGATTCCTTTAATAAAATAAACGCACCATATTATGACCATTACGCAAAGTCCTATGCAGATAAAAACAAACAGTCCGAGTATGCCTCTGATCGTGTCCGACAAATAATTTGCATTGTTTCCGCCCATAATCTCGACCAGCTTTACCACCCGGTCGATAGCATTAAAGGCTGATACGCTTCCTATGCTGCTCGCTCCTATCAGCGACAAACCGTTCAGCGTGAAAAGCGTAAAGAACATACCGAGCGACACAAAGAGCGAAATTGCAAGCGCCAGACAGCAATACAGCACCTTTTTTGTATGCATTGACATCGTGCCGTATGTAGCGTACTGCGTCTGCGGTTGGTACGGCTGATTTATCGGTGCCTGAGGTCTGATAACAGATGCCTGCCCTTTTTGAAGATCGGAATGGCAAAAGCGGCAGATTATTGCGTCATCCTGTATTTCCTCAGCACAATAAGGACATTTCTTCATAAAAATTCCCCCTGTTGACAATCAATGTATAGTCCTGCTTATGAAACAAATGCGTTTCTTATTTTTTATATAATACCCTTTTACTCTAACTTTTTCAATCAGTCAGGCAAAACAAACGCATTTCATGGCAAAATCGGCATATTGCGACATTTTGCAAATGCAAAAAACAAGATCCCGGTCTGAAAACAAACCGGGATCTCTGAAGTCGTATTTATCCGCAAAGGCGGACATTTTTTCGGGCAATTAAACCGTTGCGCCCTTATTTACAAATACGGGATAAGTTTCTGTTCCTGCAAGCGAACGGTACTCGCTGATAGTAACGTTCTTATCTGTGATGACGAAGTTCATCTCAGCCTTTGCACCTACTGTCGTATCCTGCATAAGTATGCAGTTCTTGACCTTTGCGCCCTTTTCAATCTTTACGCCTCTGAACAGAACACAGTTCTCAACCGTACCCTCGATAACACAACCGTCGGCAACAAGTGAATTCTTGACATCTGCGTCAATACCGTACTTTGCAGGGGCATCATCTCTTACCTTTGTATAGATAGGAGCGTCGCTCATAAAGAGGTGATCACGCAGGCTCTTGTCAACAAGTTTCATATTTGTTTTGAAGTATGTATCCATACTGTCAATCTGTGCGAAGGGCTTGTCGAACTTGTAGCCGAGTACCTTTATCTCGTGGAGCTTCTTCTGCAGTACGTCTATCTCGAAGCTGTAGAGGTTACGGCTTTCAGCATCACGAATCTCGTTGAGCAGGAAATCCTTGCTTACAACGAACATATTAAGGCTTACATTGTGTTCGCCGCTGATTTCGGGTCTGATAAGCACATCGTATATAACGTTGTCGGAATTTACGGCAAGAACGGTCTTTGTCATTGTCTGCTCTGTTGTGAATGTTCCTCTGCCGTATACAACAGTAATGTCTGCGCCGTTTTTCTCGTGGAAATCAATTATCGGTCTGTAGTCGATATTTGCCACTACATCTGCGTCTGAAAGCAGTACATATTCTGCGTTTGAGCTTTCGATAAAGGGCTTTACCTGAGCCATAGCCTCAAGTCTGCCTCTGTAAAGAGCGTTGCTGTTTCCGTAAGGGGGAAGCAGGTGCATACCGCCTGTTTTTCTTGAAAGATCCCATTCATCACCCGATCCTAAGTGATCCATAAGCGATAAGTAGTTATCCTTTGTGATAATACCTACGTTGTCAATATCGCTGTTTACCATATTTGACAGCGGGAAATCTATCATTCTGTATCTGCCGCCGAAGGGCACGCTTGCAAGTGTGCGCTGTTTTGTAAGATCGGCTACGCTCTGCTCGTGCATATTAGCGAAAATCAGACCGAGTACATTTGCCATATTAGCCATTTCTGTTTTCTCCTCCCGTTCACACATCAGCCGAGATCATTGCCTTAGGCTTGATCTCCGCATTGTCGCTTACTGTTACGCCGTGTCCGATTACTGCAACACCCCATGTATCCTTGTCCTCGATAGACTCGGGTCTTGCACCGACCTTGACGTTTTCACCTATTACGCAATCCTCACCGACAATAGCATATTCAACTACCGCACCCTTCTTTATCGTGGTGTTCGGCATTATGATACTGTCACGCACGACTGCACCGGGTTCGATGGTTACACCTGCGAACAGCACCGAGAAGTCGATATGACCTTCAATGTTGCAGCCCTCAGAAATAAGAGAGTTCTGGATAACGCTCTCGGGGCTTGCGTAATGGGGAGGCATTACAGGGTTTCTCGAATAAATTCTCCATCTTGAATCGTGAAGCTCCAGAGGAACGTTGGGATTAAGAAGATCCATATTTGCTTCCCACAGGCTGTCGATAGTTCCGACATCCTTCCAGTAGCCGTCAAAGTGATAAGCAACCAGCTTGTTGCCCTCTGCCAGCATTGCAGGGATAATATTCTTACCGAAGTCCTTGCTTGCGCCCTCGTCATTTTCGTTGGCGATAAGGTGCTTTTTCAGATTCTGCCAAGAGAATATGTAAACGCCCATTGAGGCAAGGTTTGATTTAGGCTGTGCGGGCTTCTCAGCAAATTCGTAAATCACATCGTTCTCGTCTGCACTCATTATGCCAAAACGGGGTGCTTCCTCCCACGGCACTTCAAGAACGGCTATGGTAGCGTCTGCCTTATGCGCCTTGTGGAATTCGAGCATCTTGTTATAGTTCATCTTGTAGATGTGGTCGCCCGAAAGCACTGCAACATATTCGGGGTTGTATCTGTCGATAAAGCTGATATTCTGGTAAATAGCGTTCGCCGTACCCTCATACCACGACTTGCCCGATGACGATTCATAAGGGGGCAGTACATGAACGCCGCCGTGAACTCTGTCAAGTCCCCAAGGGTGACCGTTGCCGATATATTCGTTAAGCACCAGAGGCTGATACTGTGTAAGTACGCCTACTGTGTCAATACCGCTGTTTACGCAGTTTGAAAGCGGGAAATCAATGATTCTGTATTTGCCGCCGTAAGGAACGGCAGGCTTTGCCATATCCTTTGTCAGAGCGTAAAGTCTGCTTCCCTGACCGCCTGCGAGCAACATTGCCACACATTCCTTTTTTACATGTTTCATAAATAAGTTCCTCCGTTATTTATTTCTTAGCTTTGCCGTTTTTCTTACGGTTCGCCGTATTTGCTTTCTTTGCCGCCGGTTTCTTTGCGGAAGCTCCGGGCTTTGCGGCGGCTTTCTGTGCCGTTTTCTGCGCCTGTGTTTCAGCCTTTTTCTCTGCGGTTTTTGCAGGCTTTTCTGCTTTTTCGGGCTTTGGCTTGTCGCTTTCTGGGCTGCGCTTGTTGACGGGCTTTAGGAATACTGCGGACATTGCGGGTATCTTCATTGTTATTGAATACTCAAGTCCGTGCATACCCTCGCACTGTGCGGTATATGAAGCGTTGCCGTCGCTGTCGCCGCCGAACTTCTTATCGTCTGTCGTGAACACTTCCTTATAGTCGGCATAATAAGGAACGCCGAAGCTGTACTGCTCGTGTTCATTCGGCAGGAAGTTGCATACTGCGATAAGCTCGTCACCGTTTGACGCAATACGTCTGAATACTATGACGCTGTTCTTGTTGTCATCGTTTGAAATCCAGCTGAAGCCGCTCCAATCATAATCAATCTCCCATAAAGGCTTGTTATCGAGATAGAACTTGTTCATAGCCTTTACGAACGACTGATACTGTGAATGCTCGGGGAATTTCAGAATATCCCAGTCAAGACCTGTCTTGTAATTCCATTCCTTGAACTGTGCGAATTCCTGACCCATGAACATCAGCTTCTTACCGGGGTGTGCTGTCATATATGCAAGGAACGTTCTGAGAGATGCGAAACGCTTTTCTCTCGGTCCGCTCATCTTGTCAAGCATTGAACACTTGCCGTAAACCACCTCATCGTGTGAAATCGGCAGTATGTAGTTTTCAGAGAATGCGTAATAGAACGAGAAGGTCAGCTTGTCATGGTTGTACTGTCTGTACTCGGGGCTCATTGACATATACGAAAGCATATCGTTCATCCAGCCCATATTCCACTTGAAGTTGAAGCCAAGACCGCCTATATCGACAGGCTTTGTAACCATAGGCCATGCGGTCGATTCTTCCGCTATCATCAGAAGTCCCGGGTGCCGTGAGAAAAGGCAGGAGTTGAGGTTCTGAAGGAAATCGACAGCCTCAAGATTCTCGTTTCCGCCGTTCTTGTTGGGTGTCCACGCTCCGCCCTGCCTGTCATAGTCAAGGTAAAGCATAGAAGCTACCGCATCGACACGCAGACCGTCTATATGATATTCGGAAAGCCAGTAGTTAGCATTTGAAATAAGGAACGACTGTACCTCGGGCTTGCCCCAGTCGAAAACTCTTGTACCCCAGTTATAATGCTCACGCTTGTTGGGGTCGGAATATTCGTAGCAGTAATCGCCGTCAAACTCGTAAAGTCCAGCCGCATCCTTGGGGAAATGTGCCGGTACCCAGTCGAGAATAACGCCTACTCCGTGAGTGTGGCAGTAATCTACAAATTCCATAAAATCAGAAGGAGTGCCGAAACGTGATGTGGGGGCGTAATAGCCTATCTGCTGGTATCCCCACGAACCGTCAAACGGGAACTCGGCTATCGGCATCATCTCGATATGGGTATAACCCATTTCCTTAACATAAGGAACGAGCTTTTCCGCAAGTTGCATATAGCTGAACAGCTCCTCCTCATCGGTCTTTGTAAACCACGAGTTGAGGTGTACCTCGTATATATTCATAGGAGAACGGTATACGTCCTTCGTCTTCTTCTCGTCCATCCACTTTGAATCTTTCCAGTTGTAGCCGGAAATATCATACACCTTTGATGCGGTATTAGGACGTGTTTCCATATGATAGCCGTAGGGATCGGCCTTCAGCTTTATCTGTCCTCTCTCGGTCTTTATGCTGTATTTGTAATTATCAAACTTCTTGAGTCCGGGGATAAAAAGCTCCCAGATACCGCCGTCGCTGATTTTTTTCATATAGCTTTCTTCACGGTTCCAGTGATTGAAATCGCCTACGACGCTGACATCAGCCGCCTTTGGTGCCCATACTCTGAAAACAACACCGCTCACGCCGTCTTTTTTCGCAAAATGAGAGCCGAACAGCTTATATGCTTCGGCGTTCTTTCCCTGATGGAAAAGATAAAGGGGAACTTCATATTCCTTAGGCACATTAATAGCCATAACAGATACTCCTAACATTTTATTTTACTTTTTTAATAATAGCACAATTCCCAAAAGTTTTCAATAGATTTGTGCCGATTTTATGAATTGTGCCTTGTTTCAACCTATCTTTTTGTGCAGATTGACAATCAGCTTTCCCATCCGGTTATAAAGCCGTACAGTTCATCAGCCATCTCTGTCTGCTCGGGGATACGGGGATGTCCGGGCGTTGCCGCACCGTTTCTTCTGAATTTAAAACGTTTTACATTGTCCATTGCAAGCTCGTTTACTATTTCGTCAAGAGCATCGTCCCATGTAGGCTCGTGCATAAGTACAGTGGTTATAACGATAAATCTTGCCTTGCCGCCGTATTTTTCGTTAAGGTCAAGCACCATATTCTTATATACGGTCTTCCACTTTTCACGGTATTCTTTTTCGTAAATACGCTTAGGGTCGGGGTTTGCGTCATTCTGTCCCAGTGCGATTATAACATAATCGGGAGTGTAGCGTGAAAAATCCCATTCGGTAAGCTCAAAGTGAGGCTCATAGCCCATCTGCTTATAAACGGTTTCCATACCGACATAGTTATCAAAATAGCCTGCGCCGTTGATAAGCGAAATTCCGCCCTGTGCGTTGCAGTTGATACGGGCGTTCAGCTTTCTTGCAAGCTGGAGAGAATATGCAAACCAGCTGTTGTCGAACTGACTGATATGTGCGGGGTCTGTATGCTCGCAATAGTTTACAGCCTCTACTACCTCGCCTGAGGAAACGCTGTCGCCGTAAACCTCGATATTCATATCATATTCGTGGTTTTCCGCTCTTACCTCCGCATTTTCATCTATCATAAGTCCACAGAAGTTGAAATAATGATGTGAGCCGGCTGTTCTCTTGAATATGGTAATAGTATGCTCACCGTCATCAAGTCCGTCGATTATCGGTATATATACCGGAGTGTCGGAATGGTTCAGCTCGAATTTATACTGAATGCCGTCAACGATAACGCCTATCCAGGTAACCTTATATATAAGGTGCGGAAAAATCATCATACCTACCGAAGTGCCGGTAAACTTTGTGCTGACCATACTGCCTGCGTAAATGAACAACGGGCTGTCGGGCTTTGAAAAGTCAATCCTTCCCATATATGAAAACGCCTTGTCGGACGGACTTACAATCTTTCTGTTCGTCATATTTTAATTCCTCGCTTTTAAGTTATTGTACAGACGGAAAAATCCGGAAAATTTCTGTCTGAAATTCTGTATGTATTCATTTTAACATATCAGTGGAATATTTTCAACCGAATTATGTAAAAATTGCTCAGAAAATTTTACCTATTATTCTTGACATTCGGTAAAAATAGTGATATATTTGTGTAAGCGATTACCTTATAATCGCTTAACAGAACTTAATCAACTTAAACGAAAGGCAGTAATATGAAGAAAAGAATACTTGCGGTACTTATCGCAACGGCGCTTGCCGTATCCGTAACAGGCTGTGCAGGCAATGCGACAAGCAGCAGCGACAACACTTCCGCTTCATCGGTTGCGGAAAGCTCGGACACAAGTACACAGACATCGTCAGACGCATCTTCGGAAGATGAAAGCAAAGAAGAAAGCTCACAGGAGGAATCCAAGGACTTGGAAGCAAACTATACAAAGTACACCCTTGACGGCGACCTTACTCAGCATATGATAGATATGTCACGTCTTAACGAGGGCAACAAGGTAAGACTTGCAAACGTAATAAAGAAACTGAAAAACGGCGAAGAAGTAACGGTAGGCTTCATCGGCGGCTCCATCACACAGGGTACAAGTGCCGGCAACGATCTTTGCTATGCAAAGCTCACAGCTGACTGGTTACAGAAGACCTATTCAAATGCCAAGATCAATTATGTCAACGCAGGAATCGGCGCTACAGGCTCATATATAGGTGTACACAGAGTAGCGAACGATCTTCTCTCAAAGAACCCCGACCTCGTATTCGTTGAATTTTCTGTAAACGATACTACAGAAAACACCGAGCGTAATAAGAAATCGTATGACGGTCTGCTCAGGACTATCTGGAAATCATCAACAAATCCTGCAATAATCACAATTGCAACTACTCAGGAAGACGGTACGAGCTTCCAGGATCAGCACGCAGAGATAGTAAAGCATTATGACCTGCCGATGATTTCATACAGAAACACGATTCTCGATACCATAAAGCACGGCGATATTGTATGGAAGGATATTTCGGACGATAATATTCACCCCAACGTACCCGGTCATAAGATAGTATCACAGCTTCTTCAGGCGTATATTTCAGACGTTGACAAGGACGTTGACAATATAAGCGGCAGTGAGAGCGACTTCACAACTCCCGCAACAGACGCACCTATCGAAAACGGCTCGCTGATACAGCCTTCATCAGCCACAGATGTGACCGCAACAGGCGCATTCGGAAATTATGAACAGCAGTTCGGCGGTTTTGACGGCTTCTGGCTCTTCAAGGGTACAAGCGATGCGGATATAAGCGCAACCTCGCTTACATTCAAAGTAAACGCAAAATCTATCGGCATTCTTTATCACAAGTACACAAAGGCAGGCTGTACCGCCGATGTTTATATCGACGATGAGCTTGTTACTACCCTGAACGCCGATTTCACAGGCGGCTGGGGCAACTATGTCGAGTGTGCGGAGCTTAAGAGCTTTGACAGTGCAGGCGAACATACAGTAAAAATCGTACCTAAGGGTCTTGAAGGAAAAGCAAGCAAATTCGGTGTATCGGCACTCGCCATTGCATAAAAATGTAAATAATCCTTGTCAGCCGCTTTGTCTTATCTGCGGCTGACATTTTTATATCGGCGGAAAAATCAAAAAGCATTAAATTGCACAAAAACTATTGCCGTTTGTCACAAAATATGATATAATTTATAAAAACGTTTTTACGAAAGGAATGTGTCTATGAATATCAAGATAACAGCCGACAGCACCTGCGATCTATCCGAGGAGCTTGTTAAAAAGTATGACATTGAAATTCTTCCGCTTTATATTGTAAAAGACGGAAAATCCTATAAGGACGGGGTCGAGATAACTCCGTCGGATATTTTTGAACACGTTAAGGCAGGCGGTGCGCTGACCTCTACCGCCGCAGTAAACGTTGCGGATTATATTGATGCGTTTACTCCGCTGAGTAAGGAATATGATGCAGTTATCCACATTGATATAAGTGCGGATTTTTCAAGCTGCTATCAGAATGCCTGCATTGCGGCAGAAAACTTCGACAATGTTTATATCATCGACAGCCGTAATCTTTCCACAGGCAGCGGTCTGGTTGTACTTCGTGCGGCAGAAATGGCGCAGGCAGGCGAAAACCCTGAGGATATTGTAAAGGCGATGAACGCCCTCACATCCAAAGTTGAAGCCAGCTTTGTAATTGAAAAGCTCGACTTTCTGAGAAAGGGCGGAAGATGTTCGACACTGGCGGCACTGGGTGCAAATCTGCTTTCACTCCGTCCGTGCATTGAGGTCAAGGACGGAAAGATGAGCGTCGGCAAAAAATACAGAGGCAAATATGCCGCTTGTATAGAAAAATACATCACCGAGCGTCTTTCGGGCAGAGATGATATTGATTACAAGCGTATATTCATCACGCATTCACCAAGCGACAAGGAAATAATTGATATTGCGCACAAAACGGTGAAGAAGCTGGGAAAATTCGAGGAGATACTCGAAACCGAGGCAGGCTGTACGGTATGCAGTCACTGCGGACCCAATACGCTGGGTGTACTGTTTATAAGAAAGTAAATAAAAAGACAGCAGGAGTGGTTTCCTGCTGTTTTTGTTTCAGTTTATTTTAGTATTCTTTCCCTCTGCTTGTAATCGGGCATATACCTTGCAAGCTCTGCATAGAACCTTGCACTGTGATTTGCCTGCAGAAAGTGTGTGAACTCGTGAGCAACGACATATTCCGCCGCCGGCAGAGGATATTCCATAAGATGAACGTTGAACGTAAGTATCTTCTTTGATGGTATACAGCTTCCCCAGCGTGAACGCATATCCTTGACCTTTATTGCGGGAAAATCTATACCCAGCTTTCCGTAATGCTCGTCATAGGCTCTTTTGCAAAGACGTGTCATAAGAGGCAGACACTGCGACCTGAGCCACGTTATGTATGTCTTGTATTTCAGCTCATAATCATCGGTATCGGTAACGTACAGCGTTATATTTCCGTCAGAATCCGCAGCATAATTTCTGATGCCTTTTTTTACATACAGGATATGCTGTGTGCCGAGAAGCGTTAGCTTTTCGCCGCTGACAAAAAGGGTTTTTCTGTTCTCGTTTTTTGCATTGAATTTATCTATTGCACCGAGTATAAAATCAGCTCTTTCCCTTATAAAACGCTCAATCACAGCTATTGTAACAGCGGTTGACGCAGAAACGTGAACTGTGCCGTCGGGCTTTATCCTGAGGTTTATATTCTTTACCTTTTTCCGTGTAAGCTCATAGGTTATTTTTCTGTCGCCGACTGTTACAGTGTGGGTCATATTTTCTCCTTATGATTTTCCTGAAAAGCTGCCGTAAAAAGAATTCGCAGGGCTTTTAAATCTGCTCTGCGAATAATTTTTCTGCGTATATTTTCTATAACCGTTTTATACCGTGATATTATTCTGCGGTTTCATCGTCACTGCTTGTATCATCAGAAGCATACTTTGTATAAACGGAACAGGTCTTTGATGTTTTCTTTATGCCGTACTCACCTTCAACGAGCGGCTTGCCCCACTCGGTAGTGAGATCGACACCTGACCAGTCACGAGAAACGTCAAGATAGCTTACATCGTCGCCGTTACCCTTCCACGACCAAGCAAGGTATCCGATATTCTTCTCTGTCGAATACTGCATGATAGTATCATAAGCCACATTACCGTCCGAATGCTTCCAGCCGAACTCGCCGATAAGCAGACAGATATTGTTCTTTATAGCTGTATCTATCGTGTTCTTTACAGTTTCTTCATTCTTGCCTGCCACACCATACATATGTACCGCAAACATCGTGTTTGAGTCCTTGTCGGCCTTCAGTATTTCGTTTCCGTATTTGAGAACGCTGTCTGCATACTGTCCCCAGCCTGCACTGTCGACTATAAGTGTATTCTCTATTCCTGCATCACGCAGTTTCTTTACGGCATTGATATAAGCGTCACGCCACGTTTCAAGATCGTTATATGTTCCGTACCACTCGTTAGCTATATTGACGATAGCATAAGCCTTGTTCTCGTTGAGCAGATCCGTCATTTCTATCCAGTAATCCACTGCGTGTTCAAGATAGGAAACCTCATCCTTACCTGCGCCGTCATGTATTTCAAGTACGGCTATAAGGTTTTTCTTCTTGCATTTCCTGATAAGGCTCTTAAGCTCGGCTCTTGTGACCTTATCCCACTGATCGCCGTCGGAAAGTACAAGACGAACCGTATTTGAGCCGACATATTCTATACCCTCAAGCGCAGTGTCTGTATCGCTCTTAAACCAGGTATAAGCATGGTTTACTCCACGCATTACAAATTCTTCGCCGTAACCGTCTATCAGCTTTGTTCCGTCAACCTTGAAGCCGTCGGGCTTAGGGACTTCAACCACTGCTGAGCTTACGCTGTCTGAAGATACCTGTCCGTCACTGCTCTGTGCCGTTTCATTGCTGCAGCCTGCAAACAAAAAGCACATAACAGCACTCATGAATATTGCCGTTAATTTTTTCATTTTTAAATCCTTTCGCAAAATCTGCCAAAACAATTACCATTAAAAAAATCGTATACATTATACTAAATATAATTCCGATTGTCAACCTTTAATTCAAAATTTTCAAGAAATGGGGCATATTTATTCGGAATAACAGGCTATTACTTTCTGACGAGCTGTTCTTGAAAAATCGTCTTTTATGTGCTATACTGAATAAATACGGCGTTTACGGTAACGTTCATATTGTATTCACATTTTAATTATACAATCAATCAGTTTCACACGGTCGGTTACGGAGGCAAACGGATGGCAGACAATTACGATAACGGCGACAAGGACCGCAGAGAGCTTCTCAAGCTGAAGCAGGGGCTTGTTGACGAAAAGGACAGCAATATAAAAGAAACCGGCTATGATGTGCGAATGGCGCAGACTCCGGGAGAAAAAACCAAAAATTTTCTTTGGTACCATAAGGTTATGATAGTTGTCGGTATTTTGCTGATAGCGCTCGCAGCAGTTATCTATGCGGAGTTCTTTGTAAAGAAAAAGCCGGATATTACAATTTACAGCCTCGGAAATTACGCTATGTCCATCCGCACGGGATTTGAAGAAGGAATGTCGGCTTATACTCCGGACTTTGATAACAACGGCGAGCATAACGTAACCATAGATCAGGGCGTACCCGATCAATATCTCGGTGACGTGGATCTTTTCGACCAGATAAAAAACGGTAAATGTCAGGTATTTATCGGCAAGGAGAGCGAGCTTAAGGACACTTATAACAGCTTCAAAAACGCCTACGGACAGCAGATATTCAGCGATTTGTCCGAAATAACCGGCGAGAGCGGTTATCTTATAAATCTCAAAAACACGGCATACGGCAAAAGGATGCAGATCTACTCAACGGAAATCTATGTTGCGGTACGCTGTACGGACGATGAAAGCGAACGCAATGCCATGCAGTTTGTAAAGAATCTGTATGACGGCGTATATTATAAGCAGAACTAAAATTATGATGAACTTCAGAAAACAAAATTCAGGAAGGGTTTCCGATGTCAAAAGAAAGTGATGAAAAAAGAGAGCTTCTCAAGCTGAAGCAAGGAATTATCAGCGAGAGCGAAGTTATAGAGCAGGATGTTCACGAACAGCCCGAAAAGCAGACTGTTGCCAAAAAAATCGACAACTTTTTCTTCCGCAATAAATGGTTTGTTGCGGCAGGCGCATTTTTTGTAGCTGTAGGATTTTTCCTTGTATATCAGGCAGTCACCCGTGAACAGCCCGATCTGACCGTTATACTTGCGGTATCGGATACGTCAAAAGCTCCGGGCCTTTATCAGAAGGTCAACGATATTGAGCTGGCGCTTGAAAAATACTGTCCAGACTTTGACGGCAACGGATATGTTCACGTTGCGGTTTACAGCATAGATCTCACAAAGTCCGGAAATATGCAGTATATCCAGTCAAACACTGCCAAATTCTACGGCGAAATAGAGCGTGGCGTTGCTGAGCTGTATATATGCGACGCCGATCTGCTTACAGGTGAAACGTCAACGGAGGACTACGACCCCGATGAGAATACGATAGCGTTGACGTATGAAAATATGTTCAGCGATATAGGCAAGGCTCTCAAAATGCCGGAATATAACGGCAAACTAAGGGTGGATCTTAAAGATACGGGATTTGTGTATGACGCAAAGTGGGAAAATTCCTGCCCTGATACGCTTGCGTTCTCAGTAAGACGTGAAGAACCGGGTATGGTCAGCTACTCAAAATCGGAAGAATATCAAAAGCGTGCAAAAGAAGTGCTCAAGAACATTCTGACAGGCAACAAGGTAAATGATACAGAGGTCGGCAGCTCGACCGTGCAAGGAGAATAACTATGGACTATTACAGTAAATCAGGCAGACAACCGTTTTTCAAACTGCTTTTATCGGGACTTTTATTTATGGTGTTCGGAAATCTTCTCTGCACTATCGTTACTGTTTCAACAGCACCGTTTATGAATTTTGAGTTTTTCAAGGTGATAGTATTTATACTTACGCTTATTATATTCTATTCGCTGATGTTCACGGCAGGATACCGTGACGGCGACAGAGAGCAGAAATATGTCAGACTTCACAAGGCAGAGCCGCCCAAGGAAAGCAAATGGGTGCTTATCGGCATAATCCTTATGGCGATAATGTTCGTACCGTCACTGCTCCTGCTTCTTGACAAGCTGTGCGGATGGTATTTCGATATGACATTCGTACACAGGATAATAGACGGCCTTGTCTATCCCCTGTCGCTGATGATAGTTCCCGAAAACACAATTGATTCTATGGATATATTCGTGCCGTTCATCTATATGCTGTGCTACGCAGGTATACCGGTAGCAACGCATCTCGGCTACTATTTCGGATATACGCAGAAATTCAACAAGGATGATATAATGTATCAGTAATTATCAATACAGACAACCTCTAAAATCAGCGGAGCCATTTCCAATAGTATGGATGGTTTCGACATGGTTTCATTGGGACTTGGAATGATAGATCCTAACAATCCTATTACAGAACTGAACAACAAAATGCACCAGAGCGATGTATACAACAAGTTCCAGATGGGTGTTAGCTTGGTATCTTCGTTCTCAGGTGCTGCTTCTCAGAATATGGCATGCTTTGTTGCTGGTACATTGATTCTTACAACTGCTGGTTTACTTGCAATTGAAAAGCTTAGAGCTGGTGATAAGGTCTTAGCTGCTGATCCTGAGTCATTTGAAGTCGGTGAGAAAACCATTCTTGAAGCATTTGAACGTAAGGTATACAAGCTTGTTCATCTTACAATAAACGGTGAGAAGATAGTAACTACTGACAATCACCCATTCTATGTACAAGGCAGAGGATTTATCAAGGCAGAAGGTCTTTTCGTAGGTGATAAACTCATAAGTGTTGACGGTAAAGATCTTATCGTTGAAACACATGATATTGAGCAGTGCGAGAAGCCTATAACTGTTTATAACTTCAAAGTTGAGGATTACCATACATACTTTGTTGGCAATTGCAAGATTTGGGTTCATAACAATGACTGTGTAAAGAAAGTCGAATCTGGTGAAATAGAACTGGAAACAAAAAAACAAAAAGGCAACTATGGTGAAATGAAGATGGATGAACACTATGACAGCAAGGGATTTGAGAAAATGCATAATGGTGTTGAATCACTGGACGATAAAATTCATCATGGTATAGATGGCGTATATAAGAATAAGGATCCAAATGGAGATCCTAAATTTATCATAGCAGAGGCAAAGTATGGTTCTTCGCAGTTAGGTAACACCAAAAAGAGCGGTCCGCAAATGGGTGATAAATGGATAAAAAATAATATAGGAAAAATAGTCGATGACCCAGATGACATAATCGAAGGACTTGCAACTGGTGATACTGTTAAGGAATTGTTCAGAGTAAATGTAAGTAACGATAACGGTTTAGTAAATGTTACAACTAGTGTTAAGTCATTAAAGTAGACAATTATTTACATCAAGAATTTTTGATATTAAGGAGAATATTATGCGAGATACAATTAAATCAAAAGAGTATTTTGATGAGTATATTTTGAAAATGTCAGAAGGAATCAAAAGATTTGAAGAGGGTATTGCTGCTGGAAAATACTTAAATGACAAGATACTTTTTGTAAAAGATTACATTTTACAAAAAAAAATCGGGATAATAATCGCTAAGTATTCAAAAGGTGATTCAATTGAAGAAATAAAAAAAGAATTTGAATCTTCTTTAGATTTGTTTGGTGAAGCGTGGGATGATTCAGTATACGAGAGCAATATTATTTTTGCTTCTTTAGCATATCTTCTGAATTTGGACGATGGTAAGTTGAATATAATAAAAAATAAATTGAGGAAATCTGAAACATATGATTCATTATTAGATTTTATCCTCATTGGAAATAAAAGTGAGTTTGATACATCGAAAATATCCTTTCCTCGTCCATACAAAAAGTTAGTAAAAAGCATTAACGATGAAGATAGAGATGCTTTTCTAAAATATTTGAGAGGATGGTATAAAGGCTCTGTAGATAGTGCTTGGTATGGTACACATGAACTGGTGAATAAATATCAGTATTATGGATATTGGTGTTTTGAAGCTGGTGCTATTGCAAAAAGACTTGGTTTTATAGATGACGATTTGAAAAATGAGCAATATTATCCATATGATATGGTTCATTTCGTATAATGATTCGTAAACAGTCCAGAAGAGAATGGAGTGATAAAATGTCAGATATACAAAATGAAAGACTCATTGAGTTTATATCTAATTCAAAAGTGGCGTTTATTAATGGTCAGTTCCAAGAAGCTTTTACACTCGCAAAAGAAGCAATTAAGCTTGATGAAAACTGTGCAGATGCTTATCAGTGTGCAGCTAATGTATGTATGTCACTTGGTAGATATGAGGATGCAATTGAGTATTACCAAAAAGCTGTAAACTGCGATCCGAACAATGGAAATCGCTTTTTCAGCCTCGGCTATGCACAGGCAAGCGTAAATAAGATTGCTGAAGCCATGCAGAATTTTGCTAAAGCAGATGAGCTTGGGCTGAATGAAGATGCCGCAGGACAGATGTATCATATCCTTGGAATTGTAAATCAGGAGTTTGGAAAGCTTGATGATGCTCTCATCAATTTGAAAAAGTCGGAGCTTATCATTCCGGCAGACATGGATATACTGAAACGCAAGGCGGTTATCTATGGGCTTCTTGATGAGATTACAAATGGCTTGCAGACTGCTAATCAGATGAAGCTGCTTGCACCATCTGACTATTCCGGCTATCAAGCTGCTTACATTTTGCTCAAACAGGCTGGACGTATAGACGATGCGTTTAAGGAATTGCGTTATGCTCGAATGAACCTCCCCTCCTTCCCTTTCGCTCTTTGCGGGGATATGGTGAATTACGAACTTGTTAAGCATGAACAAGATGGCGACACGATTCATTTTGAGAAAGCGTTAGCTTATATTAAGCATTTCCTGCAGGCACCTCATTTTTGCAGTGAGGACATATTATATTTCCGTTTGAAGCGTTAACAAAGTCTGTTCCCAGATACAAATCGTTACCGCCGCTTGCGACATATCGCTCGATATGGTCAAATATTTCTCCGGGCAGTTTTTTCTGCTGAACTGAGCCGACTATCGCAGTAACAGCAAGAGGAGCAAATACAAACCAGCCTAAAACGCCTGCGCCGACCTTATCCGACCATTGACCGTTACCTATGTTGACAAGGATTCCGCTACCGGTGTCCGAAATCTGAACCTCTATGGCAGAACTCATTCCTGCGACCTTTTTCCAGCTGTCATCTTCCTTTGCCTGAACTACATAGCCCTCTCCTGCCTTGCCGCCCTGTACCACAAGGCCTTTGGAGGAACGCAGAAAATTCTGCACACTTCTGCCGATGCCTTCTATTGTTATTCCTTCCGCTTTGCGAAACACTCTTGATTCTGCCATAACGACACCTCCGTATAAATATTTATGCTTAGATTATAGCACATTTAGTATAAATTGTCAACATACAGCCACATCAATTAGTGCAATTGCACATATGAAACTTACCGTTTCAACCGGTGCTAATATATTCATTTACAGGTCGACGGCGGATTTCTGCCATTTTATCCAAAAAACAGCCGATATGACATTGCGAAAATCGTTAATATTTAAGCATCCGCCCTGTTGACTACACGGTTTTATTGTGATAAAATAGTTTTTGGAGATATTCGTGAAAAAGACGGTTGTGGAGCACTTGAGTTAGTCATAGCTAATTAAGTTAGTAATATATAATGTAGTTAGCTATTGCTAATCAAGCAGTGCTGTACAATCTGTGTGAACGGAGCAATATGAAAGGAAAAATGTGAAATGTTTCTTACTGTCAAAGAGATAAGAAAGCACTTCGGTGAGGGCGACAGCCGTGTTGAAGTGCTGAACGGAATTGATGCCGAAATCGAAAAAGGAGAAATATGCGTACTGCTCGGTCCGTCCGGCTCGGGCAAGTCCACCCTTCTGAATATCATAGGAGGTATCGACAGTGCCGACAGCGGATATATTGCCATAAACGGCGAAAAAACCGCAGATATGAACGAGAAAAGGCTGACGCTGTACCGCAGGAAGCACCTCGGATATATCTTCCAGCAGTACAATCTCATACCCAACCTCAACATCAAGGAGAATGTTGAAATCGGTGCATATCTGAGCGACAATCCGCTTGACACGGATGAAATACTGAAAACGCTCGGTCTTTACGAGCATCGTCACAAATTGCCGAATCAGCTTTCGGGCGGTCAGCAGCAGAGAACGGCAATAGGCAGAGCGATAATCAAAAATCCGGATATTCTGCTTTGCGACGAGCCTACCGGTGCGCTTGACTACAAAACCTCAAAGGATATACTCAAGCTGATAAGCGATGTAAACAAGAAGTTCGGCAATACGGTCGTGATGGTTACCCACAATGACGCTATCAAAAATATGGCGGACAGGGTAATAAAGCTGCGTGACGGCATGATAAGAAAGAATTATCTCAATGAAAACAAGATCGCCGCAGAAGATCTTGACTGGTAAGGAGGATAACGATGAGAAATCCTCTTGTTAAACGTCTGCCGAGTGAATTCAAAAATGAGCTTGGCAAATATATTGTAATCTTTTTATTCATGGCGCTTTCGGTATCTTTTGTATCGGGCTGGAGTGTTGCAGGCGGAAGTATGGCAACGGCTTATGATGAGAGCTTTGAAAAGTACAATATAGAGGACGGTAATTTCGAACTTTACGCAAAGGCCGATGATGAGCTTATAAAGGCTGTTGAGGACAGCGACAAGTATGACGCTAAGATATACGAAAACTTCTATGTTGAATTTCCGACCAAAGAGGTCGACAGCACACTGCGTATATTCAAAAAGCGTACCGATATAAACCTTGAATGCCTTATGGACGGCGAATTTCCGTCAAGCGACAGCGAAATTGCCATCGACAGAATGTATGCTGACAACAACAGCCTAAAAGTCGGTGACAAGCTGACGCTTCACGGCAAAGAATACAGGATATGCGGACTTGTCGCACTGTCGGACTACAGCGCACTGTTTTCAAGTCCGTCGGATATGATGTTTGATTCGATAAAATTCGGTGTTGCGATAGTGACAGCAGATACATTCGGTACATATCCGGAGGATAAGCTACATTATGTCTATTCGTGGAAATATGCCGAGCGTCCCGCCGATAATACTGAGGCAAAGAAGCTGTCGGAGGACTTCCTTGAAAAGCTGTCCGAGGAAGCCCCGAAATATATGAATGCGGTCACCGGCTACATTCCCGAATATACAAATCAGGCGATAATCTTCACGGGCGATGATATTAAGGGCGATACGACCTTTGTACAGATGTTCCTTTATATAATCGTGGTGATCATCGCATTCATCTTTGCGATAACCACGTCAAACACCATCGCAAAGGAAGCAGGCGTTATAGGTACGCTCCGTGCTACAGGCTATACAAAGTGGGAGATAGTAAGGCACTACCTTACCCTTCCTATGCTGGTCGTATTAGCAGGTGCGGTTGTCGGAAACATACTCGGCTACACGGCTTTAAAGGACTATGCGGCAATCGAATATTACGGAAGCTACAGCCTGCCGACCTACGTTACGCTGTGGAATCCGCAGGCATTTATAAACACAACGGTAATCCCGATAATAATCGTATTCGTTATCGATCTGTTGATGCTGACAAGAAAGCTGAGCCTGTCACCGCTTCAGTTTATCCGCCATGACCTTTCACGCAGAAAGAAGAAAAAGGCGTTCAGGCTTAACACCAAAATCGGCATTATGAAGCGTTTCAGACTGCGTGTGCTGTTCCAGAATATGCCTAACTACATTATGATGGTCATAGGCGCACTGCTTGGCAACGTTCTTGTGATGTTCGGACTTGTTTTAGGTCCTGTGCTTGACAACTATCAGCAGGAGATAACCTCCAATCTGCTTGCAGATCACCAGTATCTTCTGAAGGCTCAGGTCGAAACGGAAAACAAGGACGCTGAAAAGTTTTCCGCAACAACTCTCAAAACTATCGAGGGTGCGCTCAAAAGCGAGGAAATAACCGTTTACGGCATTGCGAAAAACAGCAGATACGTTGACTTGCCGCTCGACAACAACGAGGTTTATATTTCAAATGCCTACTCGGAAAAACACGGTATCAAAGCAGGCGATGAAATAACGCTCAGGGAACAGTTCGGCTCAAAGGAATACAAGTTCAGGGTGGGCGGAATTTACTACTACCCGTCAACGCTCACGGTATTTATGGACAAGGACGCATTCAACGAAAAGTTCGACTGCGATAAAGACTATTTCACTGGCTATTTCTCGAAGTCGGAAATAAGCGATATAGACGACCTTTATATTGCGACCGAGATAACGGTTGACGATCTTACAAAGGTATCACGTCAGCTTACAAGGTCGATGGGCAATATGATGAATATCTTTGTCTTTTTCGGCGTTATAATGTATGTGCTGATAATCTATCTGCTGTCCAAGATAATAATCGAAAAGAACGCGCAGTCCATTTCTATGGCAAAGATACTCGGATACAGGAACAGTGAGATAAACGGCATATATATTGCGACCACCGCTATTGTAACGGTTGTCACACTGCTTGTAACCATACCGTTGTCAGACTATCTGCTCGGTCAGCTGTTCGTCTTCTTCATGCGTGATTATCCGGGCTGGCTTCCCTACAGGTCTTTTGTTCCGGTATATGTAAAAACCGCTCTTATCGGCATCGGCTCATTCGCCGTTATCGCACTTGCTCTTACAAGAAAGATAAAGAAAGTGCCTCTTGCCGACGCTCTCAAGAATGTAGACGAATGACGGCAGTACAGCCGGTAAAACGCCGTTTTTACCGCATTTACCGATAATATATCACTTCCGCTGTTTGCCTGATGGCAGACGGCGGATTTTTTATCGCATTGCGATTACAAATCCCGTCAGACGCGCAGAAACACTTTACAGTTATTTTTCTTGACATCACAGCGTAAAAATAATATAATAAACAATGGCGGAGTGTGTGAAAATTCCGTCCGATGTTTAATTTTAATCAAACCGAAAGGTAAGAACGACCTTGTTTATTGATATAAACGATTTAAGAATAAACTATATTGATGAGGGCGAAGATAACGGCAGAGGGGTAATTCTCCTACTTCACGGCTGGGGCAGTAATATTACGCTGTTCAAAAATATTGTCGATATGCTGTCGCCTCATATGAGAGTGGTTGCGCCCGATATGGCGGGCTTTGGCGAAAGCGACGAGCCGAAAAAGCCGTGGTGCGTTGACGATTATGTTGACTTCATCGGCACATTCTGCAAAAAGCTCGGCATCGTACCGACCGTTGTACTCGGACACAGCTTCGGCGGCCGAGTTATAATAAAGGCTGTTACCCGTGAAAAACCCGTGCTGACACCCGAAAAGATAATTCTTACGGACAGTGCGGGAATAAAGCCGAAACAGAGCGTATCCTCAAAAATCAAAACACGGACATATAAAATGGGCAAGGCGGTAATGAGTACCGCACCTATGAAAAAACTGTTTCCCGATGCCGTTGAAAATATGAGGAACAAGCGAGGCAGTGCAGATTATCTTGCGGCATCGCCTGTAATGAGGGCAACGCTTGTAAAGGTAGTAAACGAGGATCTGACTTATCTCCTGCCCGAAATAAAGCAGTCTGCCCTGCTTATATGGGGCGATAAGGACGACGCTACTCCCCTGTCTGACGGGGTTAAAATGAGCGAGCTTATAAAAGACAGCGGACTTGTTACTATCGAAGGTGCGGGACACTATGCTTTTCTTGAGGGTTGGTACACATTCTCAAGAGTATTGGCGTCATTCCTTGATATTAAATAAAACAGAACGGAGAATTTATTTTGGATATTTTACGTTTAATCGCCGTTGCCGTACTTGGTATGGCACTCGGCGCATCGTGCGGACTTAATTTTATACACTATATGCATATGTTCCAGCTGAACTCCTATCACGCCGATGAGCAGTTCAGGTGGATAGGAAAGAATATAAAAGATGTTATAATGCGCCATGTGTTTACGATAGGTGCGATACTTACATTTATTATATGCGGCGAAACAAATGTGTCCACCTGCTTTATAGCGGCGGCTTTTCTGTTCCTTGGCATTGTGTTCTCTGCGCCGAAAAAGGCAAAGAAAAAGCTGGTGTTCACTCCGAGAGTAATGAGAATGACGGTGACATCGGTTATCCTTTATGTACTTTTGATCCTGCTTGTATTCCTGACGCTCGGAATAGGTTACGCTTCGCTCGCAATAACAATGTGCGTACAGATTTTAACGCTTGTTATGGCAATGCTTGCAAACCTTATAAATAAGCCGATCGAACTTATGATAAACCGTCATTATATCAATGACGCAAAGCGTATAATAAACGGTCTTCCCGACCTTACCGTAGTAGGACTTACAGGAAGCTACGGCAAAACAAGTACAAAGTTCTATCTTGAAAAGCTGCTCGGTGCAAAGTACAACGTGCTTATGACTCCCGAAAGCTACAACACGACTATGGGTGTTGTAAAGGTGGTGCGTGGACAGCTTAACGCAACGCACGAAATATTCCTGTGCGAAATGGGCGCTAAGAATGTCGGTGAAATCAAGGAAATCTGCGATATAGTAAAGCCGAAGCACGGAATCATCACGTCGATAGGCCCTCAGCATCTCGAAACATTCAAGTCAATCGACAATATAATAAAGACAAAATTCGAGCTTGCCGACAGCCTTCCCGATAATGACGGCATTATATTCCTCAATTACGATAACGAATATATAGCAAAGCACGAGTGCAACAAGAACAAGGTGACCTATTCGCTTGGCGGTGGCACGGATTATTATGCGGACAATATTTTCGTCAGCGAGAACGGCACACAGTTCACGGTTCACAACGGTAATGAAGAAAAGCAGTTTGCGACAAAGCTCATCGGCAGCCACAACGTACAGAATATAGTCGGTGCGATAGCCGTTGCGAATACGCTCGGCGTTCCGTTTGCTGACCTTGTTATGCCTGTCAAGCGTCTTGAATGCGTTCCGCACAGATTGCAGATAATCAAGGGTACAAACAAGACGATAATAGACGACGCTTTCAATTCAAATCCTACAGGCGCAAAGGCGGCTCTTGATACGCTCGCCGTATTCGAGGGCTTTAAGATACTTGTTTCGCCGGGAATGGTAGAGCTTGGCGAAAAGGAATACGAACTTAACAAGCGTTTCGGAGAACAGGCGGCTGAAATTTGCGACTTTGTTATCGCAGTAGGCGAACGTCAGGCAGTGCCGATAATTGACGGTCTTAAGGCAAAGGGATACCCCGAAGAAAAGACATACGTTGCAAAGAATCTGAACGAGGCTCTTGCAAAGGTTGAAAATATAAAGACAGGCGGAGAGAAGAAGATAGTTCTTCTTGAAAACGATCTGCCGGATAATTATTGATATTGTGTAAAGCAAAAGTTTAAAACGAGGGAGATATTATGGACGTATTTTGCGATTACTGCGGAGCAAAGCTTGATGTAGAACACGAAAACTGCTGTATACAGTGCGGCGCACCGTTTGACAACAACGCAAGTGTAAAGGCATACCGTGAGGAAAAGAAAAGGAAAGAGGAAGAATACAGACGCAGACAAGAGATGCGTCAGAATGAGTATAATGCCTCACAACAGCCGTCACAGAGCAATGTAAACAGCTCTCGGAATAACGCTTCTCAGCAGCAAAAAATCGTAAAGACAATTATAACGGTTTTCATTATAATGTTCTTTGCGCCTACGGTAATAGGTATCATTATTTCCATATTCGGCGGAATCTTCTCGGTAATCGGCGACAACATCGGTGACAACTTTGACAACAACGGTTACATAGAAGAAATCTCATTTGCAGAAGAATCCTCAGCAACTCAGGAGGTACAGCGTGTAAACTTCAACGAAACCGCTCAGACAGACGAATACAGCTTTATCTGCGATGAGGTTTTCAGAACGGATATTATGTACGGCGGAGCGGATAAGGGCTATATGTATGTTGCGTTCCACCTGAAAGTCAAGAACACAACCGATGAAAAGCAGTGGCTTTCCAATGACCTTAATTGTGTCTATGACGGCGATATAGGCTGCGACAGAGCGTGGGGCTTTGACGAAGGAAAGAGCTTCAGCACTTCAGTGGCTCTCTCCGCAGGGATCGGCTCAGACGGCTATGTCTGCTACATAGTTCCCGAAAAAGCAAAGAGCGTTGTACTTTCATACGGCGATTATGTCAGAGTGAATATTGACCTGAGAGATCTCAGCTACAGGACGGAAAACTCGCAAACAAGCACAGATAATACTTAATTGACATAAAGAAAGGATAAGAACATGAAAATCAGAGTAGGTGTATTTTTCGGAGGAAAAAGCGTTGAGCATGAGGTGTCCATCATATCCGCACTTCAGGCTTGCAATTCCATAAACAAGGATAAGTATGAGGTGATACCTGTATACATTACAAAGAACAATGAAATGTATGTCGGAGAAAAGATAGGAAACATCGCATCGTACAGGAATCTGAAATCGCTTCTCAAGGAAAGCCACAGAGTGATACTTGTAAACGACGGCGGAAAGGTACAGCTTGTGCTTTATCCCGGAAAGAGATTCGGCAACAACGTATATGCAACGATAGACGTTGCGTTCCCTATAGTACACGGTACGAACGTTGAGGACGGCGTATTCCAGGGATATTTACAGACGATCGGCGTTCCTTATGTCGGCTGTGATGTAATATCATCTGCTGTAGGTATGGATAAGTATGTTATGAAAACCGTATTCAAGGATAACGGCATACCCGTCCTTGACGGAACGGTAATCCATATAAGCGACTACGCAAAGGACGCAGACGCTGTAAAGGCGGATATTAAGGCGAAGATAGCATATCCGCTTATAGTAAAGCCGATAAATCTCGGCTCAAGCGTAGGAATTATGATAGCGCACAATGACGAACAGCTTGACGAAGCGCTTGACAACGCATTTACCTATGCTTCAAAGCTGCTTGTCGAGCCTGCTATAACAAACCTCAAGGAAATCAACTGCTCGGTATGCGGCGACTATGCTACCGCTCACGCATCGGAATGCGAAGAGCCTGTAAACACCGACGAGATATTAAGCTACAAGGATAAGTATATCGCAGGCGATAAGGGCGGTAAGTCAAGCGGTATGGCAACGCTCAAGAGAAAGATACCTGCCGATATATCCGATGAAACAAGAGAGCAGATACGTACCCTTGCGGTAAAGGCATTCAAGAGTCTTGGCGCATCGGGTACGTCAAGAATTGACTTTATGATAGATATGGACAACGGCAACGTTTATCTGAATGAAATCAACACGATTCCGGGCAGCCTTGCGTTCTATCTGTGGGAGCCTGTCGGCGTGAAGTATTCCGAGCTTTTAGACGAGATGATTTCACTCGCATTAAAGCGTGAACGTGAAAACAAGGCACTGACATTCAGCTTTGATACCAACATTCTTGACGGATTTACAGGCGGCAAGCTCGGCGGAACAAAGGGCGGAAAGCTGTAATCACGGCAAACTGTCAAAATTATAGGTGAGTGGGCTCGCCCCTCCCGTATTCAACTGCTTTTCTGAAATGAAAAATTCGGCAGGAATAAAAAGGAGAAGTATGAAAAAAGCATATATAATCAATCTTAAATACGGTATCTGGGAAAACCAGCTCTGGCTTGAAGCCGATGATAACGAGGTGATGCAGGAAAAGTGGGAAATAGCAAAAGCAAAGCTCACCGATGTTGCAACGGCTTGTCAAAGCTCGGGTGATTACTTCAACAAGGCGATAGAGCATTTCTCGCAGTACGGCTTTTCAAGAATACAGAAGTGAGCCACCGATGAAAGAAATAAAGGTTACAAAAAACGACAGCGGTCAGCGTATTGACCGCTTTTTGTCTAAATCGTTTCCGCTGGGGCAGGGGCAGATTTGTAAGCTCGCCCGTAAGAACTGCATAAAGCTAAACGGCAAGAAATGCAAGCCCGACACGCATATTGCGGAAAACGACATAATAAAGCTGTTTATCCCCGATGAAATGCTGATACCGAAAGCAAAGTCGGACCCCGATGATTTCACTGCGGTAAGCGATAAGATAGACATTGTCTACGAGGACGAAAACATTCTGCTTGTGGATAAGCCTGTCGGAATGGTAGTCCACGAGGACGAGAGCGGCGACAGCGACACGCTTATAAACCGCATCAAGAGCTATCTTTATCACAAGGGCGAATACAGACCGGAAAACGAACTTTCGTTTGCTCCGGCACTGTGCAACCGCATAGACCGCAACACCTGCGGTATAGTGATTGCGGCGAAAAATGCCGAATCGCTCAGAATACTCAATCAGAAGATAAGGGACAGAGAGCTTACAAAGCTGTATCTGTGCATTGCCTGCGGTAAGGTAACTCCCGACAGCGCAACGCTTACCGCATATCTTGAAAAGAACAGCGACACCAACACGGTAAAAATCAGCGACAAAAAGACAAAAAGCAATCTCACAATAAAGACAAAGTACAAGGTCATAGCGTACAACGGCGAAAACTCGCTGTTAAAGGTCGACCTGCTCACAGGCAGGACGCATCAGATAAGAGCACACCTTGCGTATATCGGTCACGCTCTGCTCGGTGACGGAAAATACGGGAACAACAAGCTGAACAAAAAGTACGGCTTCAAATATCAGGCGCTGTGCAGTTATGAGTTGCATTTTAAATTCACTACCGATGCCGGCTGTCTTTCCTATCTTGACGGAAAATGCTTCAAAGCAAAAGCACCCGATTTTGTTAAAATGTTCGGAAGTAACATTAAGCTCTGACTGAGTGCCGTTCGGTCTGAAAGCGATATTACGGACAAAAATGCAGGAATTTAAAAAAAATCCGAAAAAAGTGTTGACAAAACTATAAATCCGTGCTATAATATCATAGCACGATACGGAGAGGTATCGAAGTGGTCATAACGAGGCGGTCTTGAAAACCGTTTGGGGGCAACCCCACAAGGGTTCGAATCCCTTCCTCTCCGCCATCTATATTTACACTTTCAAGGATACTACATGAGTAGTGTCCTTGAAGCTGTAAATTAAATTATATATCACACAGCAGAGCAGATGCAAGGTGCTCTACTGTGATAATATACAATTTGATACCGTCGCTTTGTTACTTTTGACTTTGACGCATCCATCACGAATTATAGCACTACAGCAACGTGTGGTATCCGCCCTTTCTTCGCTCGCTGAAATTCAGCAGATACAACAATGTATCCCATACCGGAGAACCGGCTGTCATCGCAAAGTCTTGTTATCGCAAAGTTGGCTATTCAATTTGTACTGCCATGTGGAAGGGGCAGGTGGGGATATACACTGCGGATTTACGCCTTGTATATCAGATAGACAAAAAAACAAGAGTTTCCAGCCGATAGTGTGGAAAAATGAAAATCAGCTGAAAACCCTTGCTAAAATGTATGTGATGTGCTATACTGATAGCACGATGAAAGCACTGATACACTAAGCTCGAGAGATGTGGACTGTACATCTTTCCCGTTATCGGTAGAGGGGTTCTTGCCGGAACCGCTCTATCTGTGTTAGGTGTTTTTTTATTTATTTTATTATACAACACTTTTACGCTATTGTCAATTAAGTTCAAGTAAGATATAGTATGCAGAATTGACAAAAATGCGGGTGAGTGTTTGTGCAATTTTTTGTTTTGTGAACTGGACAATTACACAAGGACAAAGCGAATGGACGAAGAAATAAAAGACGACATAGTGATCATATTGTAAAAAGGAGTATAAAATGATAACAAAGATTTTTGATACCATCAGTAAAGCAATTGAGAAATTACGACCATCATACGCATTGTTTTTCGTTATGTTGCTTATTTTGCATTTTTCACTTAATTTGTATCAAAATGAGTTTACTGAAATAATGGATAATTTATCTTTTAATCTTTTTGGTAACGATAAAGTTCTTGGACTAATAGACGTAATAGCATTTAATTGCTTTTTCTTCTTTCTGCTCTTATCCATATTAGCTTTCCGTCTGTGTTTTGATAGTTGTAATGACGAAAACGATATGTACCACCAACCTGATTACTACTATACGTTTCGCAAAGCATATTGTGAAACGCGGGGTGTGTGCAAAGTATCATTTATAATTTTTTATTTTGTACATATTTTGCTAAATTACAAATTATATGTAACCGATTTTCTGCTCACGCTTTCATCATTTTTCACTTCTTTCCATTTTTCTTTTATTGCATATATCTTAATAATTGGGTTATTTTCATTCTTTATCAGAAAATTGCACGATAAATTATCAAACCCGTTATAATAATTTACCAATTATTTCATGCATACATATTCCGCTATCATCAGCGGCACCTTGCTCAGATCATCACAATCACCAAAAGCAATTAAAACGATCTCACTGTTATGAGTAAGATAATGCTTATGCAAGCGGTTCTTCATATACGATTCACCGTCTACTTTATATGCTGTTCGAGAAACGTTGTCGCAAATCATCTTTGCGAGTTCTGACGCATCATATTCGTCGGTGAGCAGCTTGTAGTACGTTCTGTTTTTAAACAGAACTGTAGCATCTTTTATGTATATGCAGATCAATATCAATTGTATTGCTACGGTGATAATGAATACAATCGTAACAAACGACAGAATGGGGTATCCTTTAATAAACGACAGTGCCATAGTAATGAGCAATACAATAACACAAAAAAACAGCGTTCTATCGTCTTTCAGCATATCGAAAATTGTCTTTTTTCTTAACGTATTTGCTAACTTATTCAGCTTATCGTTTTCAGATAACACTTCATAAGCAATTCCGCAATCACTGAGCATTTTTTCTATGTTTTTCATATAACCTCCACTATCTTCACCGTCCGGTGACAAAAAATTATTATTTGTGCTACCGGTAGCACATTTTTCTGTTAAAGTTCTTTGGTAAAGAAAATACCACTTGATCTTTCTACTATGTCAAACCCATTCTTTTTGTAGAAACGAATCAAATTATCTTTGCCAATAGGAGATTTGTCCCATACCATACCGTGAATGGATTTAATTCTATTTGAAATTTGTGAACAGTCATTATGGATAATTTCTGAGCAGTTTTTTCGATATTCACACTAGTATTCTGTAACATCTAAATACTTATAATCGGATAGAGATGTTTTAATTTAGTTCTGACATCAGAAGTAGTGAAATGCCATTCAACACCACGTTGTTTATTATTTCGGTCAACATACCATGACTTTAATAGTGAGCGAAGTGTTTCAAGATCAGGTATACGTTCTTTACCAATACATTGTCTGCCGAGTGCAGATAATTCAATTTCTGCAATGTCTAACCAGCTGCCATGCTTGGGCGTATAGTGAATCTCAAGTCTTGAAGCCAGATTAAAAGCTTTTTCCGGTGTAAAAATTTGATATAAAGAAGCGATTGAATGAGTATTCAAATTATCCATAACAAGAACAACTTTTTCCGCATCTGGATATTGTTCCGTGAGCAGCCATTCAATTTGCTTAGCCCAGTCTTCTCTTGTATGGTGTTCCTAAGCATCTGCATAACGCCACCCATTCAATGGTTCTGTAAACAAAAAGATGGAGGCAGTTCCATTACGGATGTATTCATTATCTTCATACGTAGTACGACCATCTTTGGAGCGCAAGCTCTTTCTTGCAGATGCAAATAGCTGCACAGGTTTTTCATCCATACAAATCACAGGTCTTTTTTCATTGTATGGTCTGCTGTAAACTGACAGAACATCTTCCATCGCAGCAACAAAAGCTGCATTGTGTTCAGGTGGTATACACCAGCATTTTTTCAAGTGAGGCTTAAATTCGTTTTTTAAGTATGCGGGAAACAGTCATATGTGAAATAGAATCAAAGTAATTCAACTCAACGCATTTTTCTGCAATTAGCCTGACGGACCACCTGCTATACCCTTCCGGAGGATCTCCGCAAGCCATAGCAACGATATGAGCTTCAATATCTCCTGTAACCTTTGCAGGAACAGGTGGTGTTTTACGCTTTTTACGGTTGATAGTTGCTTCAAGACCGTTATTTACATACGAGGTTCTAACTTTGTGTACGGTAGTAGGCGTAGTATTAAATGCAGATGCAATTTCTGCAACTGTCATATGTTTATTATTTCCTCTGTCTGAAGCGAGAAGTATATTGGCTCTCATAATGGTTCTTGCAGATGAATTCTCCTTCTTAACAATATCTGTTAGGCACTTACGGTCTGCCTCTGTTAACTCAATAATATATTTTGTAGTTGGCATAATAAATCTCCTTTTCTGGTGATAAGACTATTATACCACACATTAACATTTTATGCAATATTTAAACGTTACAAAGTACTAGAATAAAAGAGCCTGAAACTTAATTGTTTCAAGGCTCTCATAATACAATAATTAGAATCCAGATGAGAAAACTATCCGATTACGCATTTCTCTAGCAAAGTTTTGCCATAAATCAAGATTAGAAGCAATTTCTTTGGGAAGTAATAATGCTTTACCATTTTTTATATCCTCTTCTTTAACCCATTCAGCATCAAGATAATTGTCTGCTGCTGAAACAGCTTGGGCTGAATCTTGAAACGAAACTTGTACTTCGTAAATAAAATTAATCTCTATATGAGAATCACCCATTTCATCAATCCATTTCAGTTCAACAACGCCAAGTATATCGCAGGCATCAACTGACGAAAGACCAATTATTTCTTCCTTTAATTCCCGAATAACAGCTTCTTGCGAACATTCATCATCCTGGATATGACCACCAGGTAAGAAGAGCTTGGCTGAGTCATATTGTGTGTTATTAGAATTTGCCCTAAAACAAAGGATCTTGTCGCCGTTCCGTATAATTGCTCTCACTCTATTATCCGTGTCTTTCATACACTCACCTCTTTAATAATTATAGCACTTTTTGAAGATTTAGTCAAGAATGATGCTAGTTGAAGAAGCCTAATCCATCAAGTCTGATTTTATCAAGTTCCTCGGCTGAAAGGCATCCAGAATTATAGAGTTTGATGTATTCATCTGTTATGGAAGAGCCGAAGATTAACCTGTCATCAGTGTTTATAGTTACATTTATCTCATTTTCAATAAAATGTTTAATAGGATGTGTGGCATACGATTCAACATAACCGAGGTTTACGTTACTTGTAGGGCACAAATGAAGCGTAATTTTTCTTTCCCTTATCAACTTCATTGCCTCTTTTGAATTCACAACGGTTATGCCATGCATAATTGCATCTAAATTCAAAGCTTCGATATATCTCATCACTAATATTGGGTCGGAGTACTCCCCAATGTGAGCCATACATATCATGCCACTCTTGTGTGCTTTTTCAAAAATCAAACTATATTGTTCCGGAGAATACTTCTCCGAACCAATTAAGTCTATTCCTTTAAAATATCCACAAGCAATAGCTTCATCTACAAGTGACTCCATTTTTTTAAGATCAGTTCCTCTTTTCAACGTTATAATAGGAGAGATTGTTAGCTTTGAATAGTCTGTTCCGTAAACAATATGTGCCGTTTCATAGAATGCTTTCATTCCAGCTTCCAAGCTTCCATTAAATTTATGCTTTGCACACTTGCCAATATCTGGCGAGAGATTAAACACACCATTGCTGTAAGCTTCTATTAGTGCTGCATTCCAAAGGAAGATCAAATCTTTGGATTCTGGAAACTTAGGAAGAAAATCCTTTAAGAATTGTTCGTCCATTCCAGAAACGCCGTCATATCGATCCTTTGGTTTGACTAAAGGCATTTTTGAAGAAGCTCTTTGCACAATATAGTCGTAATCTCCACCAAGATCAATATGATTGTGAAGATCGCTTTTATGAGCTACTTTGCATTCAGCAATATTATTCTCTTTTAATACTCTTACAAAATCCATAACTCACACTCCTATAAAGAATGGCGACATATTATAAATCATAAATAAATTATATAATATGTCGCCATGTTATTAGCGTATTGTGTTATTACAAATTATAAATATATAACATTCTCTGATATGTCTTTTCTGATATAATGCTTGGATGAAGGAGCAAAATCATCTTCTCCATAACCAAGGGCAAGCAAAAGAACAAGCTGTTCACTCTCAGGAATATCCAATTCGTCACTTGCATTCTCAGGGTCGAAATAGTTTAGCCAGCAACTATTAACGCCCTCATTTGTTGCTGCAAGCATCATATATGTTGCAACGATAGATGTGTCCTCAACACCTGAATTATATTTACCACCAAGATACTGAAAAGTATTATCCTTATCATACGTGATAGCCAATACGATAGGTGCGTTATAACGACACGGTGTTATGTTGTCAATTTTCTGAAGAAGCGAATCAGAAGTTAAAACATAAACCTTATGTTCCTGAAGATTTTTGGCTGTCGGAGCAAGGTTACCCGCCTTGAGAATTGATTCAAGTGTCTCTGCGCATATAGGTTTATTACTGAATTTTTTGCAAGAAAATCTTGCTTTTAAAACCTCATTAAACTCCATGCTTATTCCTCCTTTTCAGACTGCTTAATACCGAAACGCATTATTTCACGTAATTGTGGACACGACTCGATAAATTCATAATTATGACCAAGGCTGCAATAGAATACGCTGCCTTTACCAAAGCGATACTTAAATACTACGGGCATCTTGATAGGCTTTTCGATATTTAAGAAGTACGGATGCGATTTCGGTTTGAATTCGGAATATGCAAGAATTTCCGCTGCCGGGGATACCATTAAAAAAAGCTGCTCAGTAACTACTTTAAAAGTAGGAACGCCAAGCCGAGAGTCAGTGATAACAGTATACTCGGTCATCTTACCGAGAGGATGACCTGCAAACTGTGCGCCTGTAAGCATATTATACTTTACGTTGCCCCTGAATCCGTCTGCTGTTCCGTGAAATCCAATAAGAGAACAACCAAATTCACTTACAGCTTTAATAAGATTCATAGTTCTCTCCTCGCTCATTTCACCCATGAAATAGAGAGGAGAAATCACATCGTAATTAGCCAAAGACGAAGCATCGTCAAGACAATCAAGATCAGTGAAGATATCAACCGTATATCCTTCTTCAATAAGAAGAGCCTCCATCCACTTTGATACTTTATCCGGCTCATGACCAGGATATCCACCTGTAAAAATCATTGCATTTTTTCTTGGTTCTTTCATAATAAACAGCTCCTTTTGGGTGTGGCTGAGAAGAAGTTTCAGCCACACATATTATTCATTATCTTGTACAATAATCATATGCACGGGTTGACATACGGTTCAGCCTTCTAATCAAACGTCCATACTGCGATACACTATGGCAATCTTCTTCTACATCATCAATAGAGTGATAATGATTGCCAGTAAGCGTATTGTAGTGAAATAATGCCATGTTGATGCTCTCTTCTGAAACGTTAAAATGTCCCAGCTTGACAAGAAGCAAAACGTCACTAAGAGCATCGGCATCATCAAAGTTGTCACGCATCGTCTGCGTAATGATATCGTATGTTGACTTTGCATAGAGGTCTCTCAACTCCTCTTTGCGAAGCAAAACCAGATATCTTGCTTCATTGCTTAACCCTTCAAGATCACGTTCAGTAATTGTTCCGCAAGCAAGATAATCCTGAATAGAGCGAACGATCCAGTATAATCTTGTACGATCTTCTTGTAAAATCTGGTATCCTGCATAATCACGGATATTGCACGCCTTAGTTCTCAGCACAGCCTTGGGATCAACTTCATTGATAATACTATTACGGTAGGTGTCTCCATGATCCAGATAGGAACGGAAGGCAACAAGCGTGAGCAGATCATGACGAATCGTTTTGTAGTCATCTACATAAATATTATGAATACAGTGCGGATTCTGCGCTCCCCATGTCGAAATATTGCCGTTGTTATTGATCCAGAAGTCTAAACCTTTAGTATATCCACTATTACTAAATGCAATAGAAGGATTATCATGTTCAGATTCTTTCATATCTTTATTGTATACGGCAATTTCGTTATTGAGTGCTTCGATATCATTGATATCTTTCATAAGCGAAGGATAAAAGAGCTTGGCAAAACCTACCTTCACACTGAAACCATCATCAAATGAAAGCTTTGATTCATACGGTGTGTTTTTGACCACACTATGACATCCTTCATCGATATTCTCTCCGACATCTTCCAGCTTTGCTGATACCATTTTTGCAAGATTGTGCATTGTTGTATCACCGATAAGCGAATGGAACTGCAGCTCGATATCAGGATACTTACCAGCTTTGAAAATTTCAATCAGCCTTGTAACATGACTGAATCCGAGATTTTCAATATGTCCTGCATCAACACTGACTCGAATAATCAGTTTACACGGCATTGCTCTAGCCTGATAGGAAGCGTAGATTCTGTCAAGAATATCAACGCCATTATCTGTATTAATAAAGTATCCTGCTGTAACGATCACAATTTTTTCTGCGTTCACAGATTCAACCATGCTACATACAGCTTCAGGATTCTCCATTGTCTCACCTCCACCGCTAATAAGAAGGTATTTGACAGAAGCATCATTCAGGAAAGAAATGGTCTTCAATACACCCTCTGAAGAAAAGCGACATTCCTCTTCAATAGAGTTTTCGGATACTTTTTTGTACAGTGACTTAAAGAAGCAGTGCTTACACTGAGCCTTACATCTCGACTCAGGGAATACACAAGCGAATGCATCGCCTGTATAGTCATCAGGCATAGGAATGCGAAATCCATCGAATTCCTTCACAAGCTTCTGTGAGTTAAACGGATTTTTCATAGTTATAACCTCCTTTGAATTGTTGTCGAAATATTGACAAAGCACATTGAGTGTGGTATAATTATAATAATTATACACTGTTCTCTCGATCTGAGCTGCGATCGATGTTTTTTTATCTTATTCACTAGTACTTTACCTTCTCTAATACTTAGAATACACTATTGTAATTAGTTACCAAATAGAATACGAATTAAATTTAATGTATCGGATTAGGTTTGAATTAGTTTTTAATTTGAATGGGGGATATGATGGCACGAATAATAAAGTTCACTGATAACAAATTCTTTAATATAGACGAGCGTATGCTTTACATCAATGGAGAACCCGTGGGTACACAATTAAAAGGAATTCCATTTCGGATTCTTGAATACCTTGCAAATAACTCGCCAAATTTCCTGACTCAAGATCAAATAAGAGAAAAATGCTGGAATGATGATCGTGGCGAAGGAACAGTTGCTTATCATATAATGAAGCTTCGCCAAAAGATCCAAGATGAAAAAATAAAAGGCAAAAGAAACTTTGTCTATATTGTAGAAACTGATGGAATGTATAAGTGCTCATTCCCAATAACTGATGAAAACAAGAAAATATCTAACGCTGATAATAAAAGTGAACATACGACTGAATTTAATAACATACAGTATAATGAAATATTAAATGAGTTTGAATCGTCTGCACGTTCTGTTAGAAATGGGTTGCTAAATGCTGTTCTGTATTGTAATTGCAAATGGGGTACCTGCACATTTGATATGGAGACTCAGCACACCAATACTTGTGAGGGGCTGCTTGCGCTGTTATCATGCAATGAGCACCATAATCATACAGACATACTAGATGAGTGCTTGTCCATTCTTTCTGACGCACTTAATGAAAATGGGCTACCATCCAAATCTCTAGGAATAGCTACAGTTGTTCCCACTTCAATGTATTTATACTTGTCATCAATTTTAAAAAACAAAATTGATGACAACGTTATATCTCAGCTCAGTAACAATCTTTATGAATCTAGAGAAAAATCTGGTTGGGGAATATATGTAAAAAAAATGGGGCGTAATACCAACATAGGCTGCACTTACTGGGCGGTGATTGGCTTATTATCATCTGGTGTGGTTAATAATGCTTTAATACAGAAATCTATTGTATCGCTTTTTAAATATAATGGTACATTTTGTTTTGGTAGAAATATAGATGAAGTTAATCCTAGGATACCATGCCTTTATTCTACCTCCATGATGTATATACTTTATTCAAATCTTTCGCCCGATAATAAAGAATTAGTAGATAAGAGATATGATTATCGAAAATCTCTGGAAATAATCATCAAGGAATTCGATAATCCATTTTTCTTAATAGAAGAGGAAGGAATTCAAGGAATAGAAATTCCTGAACGAATTAATGTTCACACTGTTAATTGGAATCATATAACGATACACTATAGTTTAAAGGCTTTATCTATCGCTATGTACAATAATCATCTTTCACAGTCAGAGATTATTGATGTTCTTGGACGAATCTCACGTCTATTTAAAGAAAACTGTCAACTCAATGATGGTAAGTATTATTGGAACGATCCTAAGATATCAATAGAGAAAGGCGCTAGAGGCAAGCTGATTTTCCCGACTATGCACGCAATCATGGGTTTGTCTTCAATTATCGACTATGTTCATACTATGTGTGAGGATAATGGAGGTGTTAAACAATGATTGATTCAGCAAAAAAAGTTTGTGTTCTTTCTGCCGGAACTCTGCGTTCAGACATATACTTGAATTATGATTTTGCAGTTCCAATGAAGGAAATGGAAGTAAAGCTAACGAATTATACAAGAAAAATCGGAGGTAGCGTTTTTAACACTAGCAAATTCATAGGGAATTATTCTAGTAATATTGAAGTAACTTTTTGTACTCTTAATCATATATCGCTTATTGCAGAACTTGCTAACGATTCATTCTCCGGCAACATCAACATATCAGCAATAGGAAATCCAATCAACTCATATCCTATGTCTATAATTGGTTTGGATAATATTGGAGAAAAGCGTATGATCAGCGTTGAAACAGATTCACCGCCTTTATACCTTGATAGTGACAATCCGAATTACTATCTATCCGATATATTTTATACTTCTTTTTACGAAATAAATAATGACAACCTTGAATCAATTTGTTCTTTATGTACTGCGTTTTTAAGTCGTAATAAGTACACAATGATAGATTTATGTCCATTGATTGACTCACTCGATAATGACATTATTGTAAAAGTACTAAAATGTATCTCAGTATTATCTGGCAACGAGCAAGAATACAATAAATTGTTAAATAAAATCGGAATATCAGGTAAAAAGCTATTATTTGAGTCTTTCCCTAATATAAAGCACATATTTATTAAGCGTGGCTCAGAGGGGGCTGAATTCCTGTCGAGTGACGGAAAAGAATATATTCAAAGAAGTTTTATAAGCAATGACTTTGTTGCGAAAAACACAACAGGTTGTGGAGATGTTTTTAATGGGGCGGTGATTATAGGATTATTGTATCGTTGGTCACCGGAAAAAATCTTGTCGGAAGCCGTAAAAGAAAGTGCTATTATTGCTGAAAGGGGTTTATTATGAACTATACTTTTATGAGAGAGGCAACTGAATATGTCAATTCATTGCCAAGAATTACCAATGTGAATGATGCTTCGTTGTATTCAGGGGATGTTTTGTTGTTGCCATCTGATGTTGAGATAAATGTGTTAACTGACAGCAATGTTGTTTTGAGTGGACTGGATAAGAGTAAAGACAGTAAAGCAAAGGATTTACTTAGGGTGATTCGGGTAACCGATGCATTGAACCTTGAATATGTTGAAACAAACATTTTGGTTCCTTCATTATATGCTCATTCTCTTGATATTAAGCCGTGGCACATCACTACACAAGCCTTTCTTACTACAAAATACACCGATGCTCTTGGCAAATTTATTGATGAAGAGGGAAAAAAAAGAAGAGATTACTATGGGAAGCATCCCATGGATTACTTTTGGTTGCCCTGTAGTAAAAGCACTTCCGAATTGCATACTAACGATATTATCTGCATTTTTAATCGTAGAATAAGCGGTTGGGATGGTTCTCTTGATCGACCAGTAATAGAACTATTAGGAGCTGGCGGACATTTACAGTCTGTATGGGAACCGCATAATAAGCAGTTTGTTTCAAGAAGTGTAATTAGCAATCTCCAGAAAGAGTTTAGTGAAGAAATAGGAATAAAGCTTACAGCAAAGGATGTAAATATAATCGGTGGTTTTATTAATTCTAAAACATACGAACTTGTCATCCTAGCTAATATTATTATTTCCCCTGACTTAGTTCCTCACATACAGGAATACGCAATTGGTAACTTCGACGAGGATACCGATGGCATCTATTTGGGTTCATTTGAAGAAACGATGAATTCATATATGATTGACGCTTCTTTTTTTGCTGGTGGAAATGCAACCGCTAAAACCAATTTTCCTTATAATGAAGATATTATGAGTAGATTCCGCAGGCAGTTTATTAAATAATTCAATCAGTGCTAAGATATAAAGCCCTCAGATTTCTGGCTTCTGAGGGCTTCTCTTTTTAGGAGCATAAGTTTTCCACAAAAAATTACAGACGGCTTTGGGAGGATTATCATTCAAACTTTTTTCGCTTACGCTTCAGCAAATCAAGGCTCTGTTCCTGACGAAAATATGTGCTCGTTTTAACTCTGAATACACTGAGTTCAAAGTTGTTTATTCAATTCCTAGTTTCTTGCTCTTGGTTTTAGCCTTATCTTTCAGCGTTTTCTGCTGTTTGGCAAGCCTTGCGGCATCACGCTTCATCTTCGCCCTCTCAAAGTAGCAAGTCTTTTCACGCTTCGGAGCGTTCTTCTTAGCTTCAATAGCCGCTTGATTCAGCTCATCAGTTACGACTTTCAGCCTTTGCTCCTTAGTATCAAGCTCCTCCTGCTGGGGGAACGGCTCTGCTACGATCTTCTGCGCTTCTGCGTGGTCAAGCCTGAGCTTCGCAAGGTTGTCCTGCGTTCTTTCAATTCTGCCGTCAATGTTGTAGAGGGCAGCTTCAAGACGGTTCAGGTTATGGGCAAAACTCTCGATCAGTTTCGTGGTATGCGAAGCGGCACCTTGCAGACAAGCCGATATACCGCCGCCCATCATATTGCTATTTACCGTCACGCTCAGGTCAAAGCCCTGGAACGAGCCGACTTTAACGGGAGTATCCGCATACTTGATAGCCAGCACCGCATTTTCCAAAGCCTTAGCTGCTTCTTTTCTGTCTGTGTACTCAGTCTCACCAATGGTGATCTTGAATACGGGCAGTTTTCGCTCAGGATCAATCGGGAGCTTGCGGAGTGCTTCACGGTCAGTATAAAGATCATCGAGGATAGCAGTAAGTCGCTGTTCCTGTTCGGGGAAACGGAGCGATCTTGTCCTCCATTTCAAATACCTTGTTGCGGTGTTCCGCAGCCAGTACCCTCAGTTCCTTCACTTCATTTTCAAGCATGAGCTTTTCCTTGATGCGTTCGTCACCCGTACAGAGTGCCTTGATCTCGGAATAAGTGAGTGCCTGCTGGTCCACATCTTCACATTTTCTCGCAGGAGTCTTACTTGTCATGATCTGAGAGATAAATTTCTGCTTGTTCTCAAAAGTCTGATAGGAATAAGCGTCGAATGTGCCTTTGGTGACATAGCGGAAGATCTGCACCTGCTTGTTTTCATTGCCTTGACGGATAATTCTTCCGGTGCGCTGTTCAAGGTCAGCCGGTCTCCACGGAATATCGAGGTCATGGACTGCAATCAGCTTCTTCTGGACATTAGTACCTGTACCCATCTTGGCGGTTGAGCCGAGCAAGACACGGATTTCTCCGCTACGGACTTTGCCCATTCAGTGATAATTTCAAGACATTTTGTACCATATCCCTTTCGATATGTTGAAGCATCTAAATTTACAATTTCTAATTTGTCTGCTATAATTTCAATATCCGCCTTTACAAGCCAATTTTAAAAACGAAAGCAGTTATATAGATTAAATAAATACAACTCAAACTCTACGGAGTGATAATTGCATATATAATTGCACTGAAGAGCGACAATCTCGTCATTTTCTTCCCAAAAGCCTAAGCATGCATTAGTTGAGTAATGAGTGAGTATGCTTTTCAAATTATCAAGATGTTTTTTTAAACGCATATTTTCATATGTAATATCACCACAATAGGTTCGTTGCTTATCTAAGCAACTGCACAGTAATTCTATAGTTTTTTTCTTTGAACAAAACATTTCTCATCCTCCTAAAATAATCAAAAAATACTCATTCCACTTGCCTTTATGTGGCAAATATGGATTTGCGGCTATATGCTCAAAAAATTCACTAGCTAGTTGTTTTGCAAGCAATGGTTTTTCTTGATACAACGGCAGCAGATAGTATGTGTAAGCGGCACCGCACTTCAAAGCACAGCTGTTAAATGACATATCTTTAGGTGAAATTATTCCT
>ENA-OZSL01000009-OZSL01000009.1-human-gut-metagenome-genome-assembly--contig:-NODE-9-length-127400-cov-14.339032_pt1 | contig 127400 bp, 129 predicted proteins | sample MGYA00244124_ERZ653970 | MGnify/ENA primary metagenome ERZ653970 (study PRJEB26926, sample SAMN06164513) | human gut metagenome | biome: ENVO:00009003; feature: ENVO:2100002; material: ENVO:00002003... | reverse complement strand
GGTCCACATAGAGGCCCTTGCGCCAGGGCCGGGGATTTCGCTCCAGCTCCAGCAGGGTCTCCATTGCCTTGTCATCTCCCTGCATAGCAAGGCAACTCATCAGGTCAGCGGCATTCCGAGAGTACTCCGCTTTTAGCAGGGCAGCAACTAAAGCGTCCCGCACATCTTCTGGCGCGTGGTAGTAGAGCTCACAGGGCCAGAACACCTCTGAGGCCAGTGCCGCCCGCTGGATCTCCGGGGTGATGGCGTTCCGATAGGATAGCAGATTCCAAAAGTCGGTGAGCTCCGGGTCCTCCGTATCACCCAGCCGTCGGATGTTTTGGACCAATCTGCTCTGTTTCTCTTTGATCTGTTCTGTTGTCCATTTCATTACCTTTTTTCGGTCTTGCTCGGACTGACATTTCCAACACAAACCTTCATATCTTAATGATGTTCCGCAAATTGGGCACTGATAATTTAATTCCATAGTTTTTTCCTTCTTTCCGCTGAAAATAAAAAACGCCTTGCATCCTGCTTAATGGACAGGCTGATACAAGGCGCTTAAAAAACATGGAAACAAAGAATCACATCTTTCTATGTGATTCCTAAAGTAAACAAATTTGTATACTGAAAAATCTGAATGTATTTTCTTTTTTATCATAGGAATTTCTTAACTCTTAACCATTGTTATAGAGTTTCCTTTCTCATCTTTTTAAGCTTATTTTATTCGGTTTCACATTTTTAATATACTTTCCGCTTTTAATACGGGCATCCGCAGGTTTTTCAGCATCGTCAGGAATTAGCCATACATTTGCCTTTTTCTCTGCTCCTGGAATACGGCCTTCGGCGCATAGTACAGCAACACGGCGTTTTGATAAACTCCATTTTTCTCCAGCTTCAACTGATGTCATAAAGCCCATGAAAATGCCCTCCTTTCAATCATTATCTACATTATACTCATTAGAATGAATATTGTCAACTTAAACAACACCGTCTTAAAAATAAATTCTGTATTCCCAAACTAAAATAATTGTACCGATTGCTTGATATTATTCAGGAAATTGAATATAATGGGCATGGAAAGCAGTTCAAGGAAAAAAGGAACCTCTAAAACATGAAACATTTGTCAGCTTTAGAAACTGCAAAAAGGGAATATCTCTGCAAAGCATCTTGCTCTTCTTTGCTCAAAAAACAGAATTGAGGGTGCCCAAAAGGCCGGTAACAATTGGATCATTCCTGAAGATGCGCAAAAGCCTGCAGACGCGCGAATAAAGACCGGAAAGTATTGCAAAAAACAAACTTCAGAATAACTGAATATGACATTTTAATCAGCAGGAGGTGAACATAGTGTCATACAGATTCAAAGACGCAAGAGTTCAGTCGGGAATTAGCCAAAAAGATGCGGCAGAGCAATTACAAGTTTCCGCTGCTACGGTGAACAACTGGGAATCCGGAAGAAGACTTCCTACGATTGATGCTTTGGAGAAAATGGCAGACCTATATGGCGTCTCTACGGACTATTTGCTTGGCAGAACAGATTCCTCAAATCCGTTCCGCCGTATTGCGGAATCCATAGACAAAGATATTCTTCCATTTCTTCACGACCATCCTGTCTTCATAAATAATAATCGTTGGGGTTTGGTAGATGCTATCAATGAGCGTATCCGGTTTTTGGATGGAAGCGAACTGCCGTTTAGTGATGCTATACGGATTTCAGCACTACCGCCGATATTTCAGAGTAACAGCATCCCGGAAGGGCGGAAACTGTCCTGCGATGAAATTGGAACATACATCCGGGTTTGGGTGGAACCCATTTCCAAAGATGAGGTTCTGCGCCAGGAAATGCGTGGCTGGTATACAGTCAAAGATCGGTTTGTGGAAAACGAATTTGGTCAGCGCTTTTATAAAGATACCTATGGGAATAAGTGGCTGGCGTTTATGGAGTAAAATGAGCACAGAAGAGTTTGATCTTCTGTGCTTTCATTTTTAAGTGTTGCAGCTATTCATTACTCGGCTCGGTCTTTTGCAAATCCCTATTGACATAAAATTTTTATTCAGTTACCCTTATAATCAGAGTTGCCGGCAGCTCTCTAATTTTTATAAAGGAGAGCAAAAATATGTATCACGCAAGATTTTATGGGAACCACTATGAAATTGGATTTCGATGGGGTTCCCGGCTGGCAAAGCACGCAAATTATATTTTGAACAATATTCCATTTCCGATTACTGAGGAACGCATCAGCTTTGCAGAAGAATGCCTTCCCATCTATCAGGAATACTTCCCGGAGATCCTGGATGAAATACAGGGGATTGCAGACGGGCAATCCTGTGATGTAAAACTCCTCCAGGGCCTTTTATTCAGCATCTATGCTATGCCACCGGCCTGTCAATGCTCCTGTTTTGCAGTTTCCAATGAAAACTCCATTTTCTTTGGTCGCAACAGTGATTTTCTGACTGCCATTGAAAAAAACAACCTGAATGTGATTTACCGATTTCCCTCCGACTCCTTTTCCTTTAGCGGGAATACAACCGCTTTTGTTCAAATGGAAGATGGAGTGAATGAAAAGGGGCTGGCTGTTGGCTTGACCTCCGTGTATCCTCCATCTATTCGTCCAGGGATGAATGCCGGACTTCTGCTCCGTTTCTTTTTAGAAAAGTGCAGCAGCGTTGATGAAGTAGTTTTTTATCTGAATAGGCTTCCGATCAGCTCTGCACAAACATTTACGGTTGCCGACGCTTCTGGAAACTTAGCTGTCCTTGAATGTTACTGTGACAAGGTGATCGTACTGCGTCCAACCAAGGAAAAGCCTTATGTCTGTGCCACAAACCGATTTCATTCTGACGAACTTTCTTTAGCAAACACTCAAGGAATTGACGACTGGCAAGCGGAAACACGATACCAGACTTTGATCAATTTCCTGGAAGCTCACGCAAAAGGAATGAGTCTGGGAGAATCCAAGCAATTGCTGCGCGGAGAACACGGATTTCTTTGTCAGTATGACAGATCCACCGGAAAAGATACTGTTTGGTCCGTCCTGTACGATCTGAAAGATCATCAAATCTACCGTGCCGAGAAAAATCCGATCCGGACGGATTATAAACTCGATAAGCGATTCTCTTTTTAAACACAAAGGCTCTCTGCTCAGGCAGAGGGCTTTTTCATTTCAAGAAGTTTCCTGCTGGTTGACTTTTTCTCTAAAAGTGAAGCACGCCTCCATTGAATATGCCATCTTCTTCCCTTATAATTACATCATGAGGTGAATACTATGAAGGAAATGAATCTTGGCCGCATCCTGATTGAGAATCGCCACAAACGGGGAATCACACAGGATGAGCTGGCCGCTCATATTGGCGTTTCAAAAGGAGCTGTTTCCAAATGGGAAACTGGCTCTTCTCTACCAGATATTTCGCTGTTGCCACAACTGGCGTCTTATTTCGATATCAGCATTGACGAGCTGATCGGATACCAGCCGCAGATGGAAAAAGAGGATATTCAGAAATTGTATATCCGCCTTTCAAAGGACTTTTCTGTGTTGCCCTTTGATGAGGTCTTGGCCGAGTGCCTTGAAATTGTAAAGAAATATTATTCCTGCTATCCGCTCTTGTTTCAATTAGGCTCTCTTTTGATCAATCATATTGCGCAGGCTTCCACTCCGGAGCAAGTGACACAGATTATGGAAAAAGCTCTGGAATGTTTCCATCGTGTGAGATCCGAAGCAGATGAGCCAAATCTGCAAAAAGAGGCACTGTTAATGGAAGCGTTTTGTCTGCTGCAGCTCCAGCGCCCATCCGAAGTCATTGATATTCTGGAGCCAATTGAAATGCAGGCTGGTTCTCCTGAACCGCTTTTGGCTTCTGCATATCGAGCGACCGGTAATGACCATGAGGCAAAAAAAATTCTGCAGGCTGGAATCTACAAAGAGATTATGATGCTCTTTGATCTGTTCCCGTCCTATCTGAACTTATGTCTGAACGATGCAGAACAATTTGCAGAAGCCTGTCAGCGATTTTATCAGATAGCGGATACATTTCAAATGAAAACACTGCATCCCAGCATTCTTTTAGGAGTCTATATTACTATCGCTCAGGGCTGGCTGGCGCTTGGAGATACCGAACAAGCACTGGATATTCTCACGCAGTATACAGATCTGGCCGTCAGTGATATTTATCCATTGCATCTACATGGGGACAAATTCTTCAATCTTTTGGATGAATGGTTTGACAGCGAACTCATGTTAGGCTCCTTTCCGCCAAGAGATGAAACACTGATCCGGCACAGTATGACACAAGCTCTCAGTGAAAACCCTGTCTTCCTTCCGTTGGCAGAAAACCCACGGTTTCAGGTGATGGTCAATAGACTGAGAGCAAACGAGGAGGGAAAATAAATGGAGGCTGTTACCATACAAAAACTATCCAAAACTTATCCTGGCGGAAAAGAAGCATTAAAACAACTTTCACTGTCCCTAAACACAGGGGAGGTGTTCGGTTTTCTTGGCCCCAACGGTGCCGGAAAGACAACAACCGTAAAACTTCTTACCGGAGTCCTTACTCCATCCGACGGTTCATGCGATATTATGGGCGTCAATCCCAATGTCCAACCGGAAAAGGCCCATCTCCTGTCCGGAATCGTAACCGAACACGCACAGATGTATGATAATCTGACCGGTATGGAAAATCTGCTCTTCTATGCTGCTGCCTTTGGACTGGAGCCAAAAGAAGGAAAGCAGCGCGGCGAGTCGCTGCTCAAGGAATTAGAACTGACAGACGCGAAAGACCGAAAACTAGCGACCTATTCTACCGGTATGAGACAGAGGCTTTCCTTGGCACGGGCACTGCTGCACCGCCCGAAGGTACTGTTTCTTGACGAGCCGACTTCCGGCTTGGATCCGGAAAGCGCCCAGAATGTCAATCAAATGATTCACAACCTGGCCCGTAAAGAAGGAATCACCGTTTTTCTCTGTACACATCAGCTCAGGTATGCACAAGAAATCTGCACACGCTACGGACTGATTGAACAGGGGTCTCTTCTGGCCTCGGGCACAATAGATGAATTACGCGCCCGGGTATTTCCCTCAAAATCGCTTCGTATATGCGCATCAGCCGTTCCTGAGAAGCTAAATTTTGTCAAATGTGGCGTTAATGAATTTGAAACCAAAATATACGATAAAAAAGAAGTTCCTGATTTGGTGAGAAAGATTGTAGAAGCCGGAGAGGATATCTATTCTGTAAATCTCATAGAACCCAGTCTGGAAGATATTTATTTTGCCCTGACTGCCGGCAGGAAGGAGGATTGACGATATGAAGACTGCTATGTATGCTATCATCAAAAAGGATTTTCGCGGTATTGCAAGCAACCGCCGGTTATTTTCTGCGCTTTTAATCGTTCCTTTGGTACTGACTATCGTGTTGCCATCTGTTTTCGTCATTGCCATTCATTTTGTGCCGGATTATCCGGATGTTGCAAAGCTGCTGTCGCTGCTTCCTGAAGCCGCCCAGATGGAAAGCCTGGAACTTACACTTTCCAGCATGATCTTAAATTATATCCTTCCGGTCTTTTTCCTGGTAATTCCCATAATGGCTGCTTCTATCATGGCAGCCAGTGCATTTGTAGGAGAAAAGGAACGCCATACGCTTGAAACATTGCTCTATTGCCCGCTTACTCTCAAACAGATTTTTCAGGCAAAAGTATGGGCTTCTTTCCTTTTAAGTATGCTTGTCTCTCTGATCTCATTTACGGCTATGTTCCTGGTCATCGAAACAGAATTGTTTTTCCTGATGGGCAGGCTGCTGATTCCCAGTGTAAGCTGGCTGGTTGTTATGCTGCTGCTTTCTCCCGCAATCTCACTCATTTCCGTTACCCTGATTGTCCGGGGATCTGCCAAAGCACAGAGTGTAGAGGAATCCCAACAAGCCGCCGTTTTTCTGATTATCCCGCTTATCCTGCTTATAGCAGGACAGTTTACCGGCGTCCTTTTAATGAATGTTTGGATTCTTCTCGGACTCGGTGCGGCCTGCGCAATACTCGCTTGGATCCTTTTACAAAAATCTATGGGTCGGTTTACCTACGAAAAGCTTTTGCAATAGAGAAAAGCTCGATACAGCACTGTATCGAGCCTTCTTTTTATTTAACTTGCGTCATCTTCACTTAAAATCTCTCTAATTTCCGGAATCGTCTTTCCGTCCTCGCGCAACTGCTTGATATAGGCAATGCGTTCTACCGTTGCTTCCCTTGGATATCGGCGCGTCAGTTTCTGTTCTTCCTGTTTGAAAGGGAGAAAGCCTTCCTCTGTATAGAATTTCAGTGTGCTGTACCGCGTCTGGGTCAGACGGACCAGCTCACCTATGGTAACATATTCAGAAGCCATAATTGCTTCCATGCTTCTTTGCCTTGACATCGGACCTTACCATCCTTCATCAGCTGATTGCCACAACAACCATGCAAATCAACGAATCAACATACTCAACCGCTTTTTGAACCATCTCATTATGAGGATCGTTTTTTATCTCTTTCAAGCGCTTTTTCAGATCCTTCTTCTCATAAGCAGAAAAATACTGTTTCAGATCGCCGCTCTTATTGAGCAACATTGTCAGGGCTACAACATCTTCAGACAGTTCTCCATCTTCAAGCAGTTCGGCACGAATACTCTGTACAACCGCATCTACATCTGCCTCGTTTGGAATATAGAGATCCTTCCCGCCAAAAAGTCCGTCCTTTTCTTCTCTTTGCACGCAGCCTTTTTGCACAAGAGCGGCCCCTATGGAATCGATCAGCTCATTCATATGCTTGTCGGTAAAAGCCAAAGAAAAATACTCAACAACTGATTCAAACTTTACAGGCTGCTTTTTTTCTACCACCTGGTAAACCGGTCTCAGATAAGCTTTCTCTTCCGGCAACGGAGACTTCACTGTCAGCTTCTTGCCGTCAAAGTCAAGAGCATCCTCCATTAAAAGTTCAAGCACGCCGGCCGCAGACAGGCAAAGAGTTTTATCAAGACCAAAGGTTGGAAGCTTACCATTTTTGTTCAGTACGCAAAGCAGATATTGCTGAGTGAGTGATAAGTTTTTCATATGGACTCCTCCGTTTACTATCTTTTTATTTAGTAGCTACTTATTACTTACTACTTACGATATAAAAATAACAGATAGAGCCTACTTTGTCAAGTCCAAAATGTTTAACAGTCAAAAAAATTCCGCCTGATGATCTCACAGGCGGAATCCTTTATAAATCTACTCTCTCGAACCGTTTCACAGAAATCCGGTATGCCATTGAGAGCAAAGCTATATAGCATACGATCCCGATCAGCAGGATGGGCAGCTGCCTCAGCTGATCTTGCATAGCATAACTGTCCAGCCAGGCAAGCGCCGGAATATGGACTGCCCCTTCCACAATGACCATTAACAGCAGCATAGGTATCGCAGCGATCACAAACGCTTTACCGGCTTTATACCCGTTTTTATAGTAGGCCGGAAAAAATACCAGATCGAAAACAGCGTAAATGATAAGCCCAAGCCCATACCAAGCCACTGTTGCGTCAATCCCGACCGGATTGCTCTCCACTTGGAGGATTCCCCGCAAAGCAACACAAGGAATGGAGATCAGCAGCTGGAACAGTTGGATGGAAACGATCAGCTGACATTTCCCCTTCACGCTCTCCCGCTTGGTAACAGGAAGAATGGCGGTATACCAGGCGTCATTGGTTTCCCTGGCATAAAGGAATGTAATATAGGGAGCTAAACAGCCGAACATGAAGATCACAGTATAAGGATATGCCGGCACAACCACGAGACATCCCAAAAAGGCAAAGACAATAGATGTGGGATGTGCGGCAAGCATCAGTTCTTTATAGAGCAGTTTCATCTAAGGTCCTCCCTTCTGTACGCAGCATGATCTCCTCTAAAGTAAGCGGACTGGTATCTTCCGCCGTTTTCAGGTGCTCAAAGGAATGCAAAAATGTATCTTTGTCTGCACTCTGCAGAACCTTTCCGTTTTGGATATAGGTGATGTCGTCAGCACATCGGTCCAGGTCAGAAGTAATATGGGTGGAAAACAGGACAGATCGCTTTCCGTCTTTTACAATGCGGGTGAAGATATGCAGGATCTCATCCCTTGAAACCGGATCCAGCCCGGAAGTCGGTTCGTCCAAAAGATAAAGTGTGGCGTGATGTGATAATGCTAATGCCAGCAGGTACTTTACCTTCATTCCGTTGGAAAGAGACCGGAACTGCTTGTTCTCATCCAGAGAAAACTGGTGGAGATAATCATTATACCGTTCCTGATCCCAGTCTTTATAAAACCGCCGGGTAACAGCGGTAATGGCGGAGAGCTTTTTCAGCGGATAAAAGTCAATCCCTCCAAACACAACGCCGATGTTCTGCTTACATTCCTTTTCATTCGCATAAAAATCCTTTCCCAGCATAGTGACCGTTCCGGATTCTGGCCGCACCATGTTCAGAATGGATTTGAGCGTTGTACTTTTGCCTGCTCCGTTTTTGCCGATCAGTCCCATAATGCGCCCAGGCTTTACTGAGAAAGAAATGTCTTGCAATGTAAAACCCGGATACTGCTTGCTCAGGTGCTCAACCTGCAAAAGCTCTGTCATAGGTTTTCCTCCTTTTCATCGCTTATCATATCCCGCAGAAAAGCGATATTGCGCAGGACGGTATCTCCGGGTACCAAAGCGATACCGGCGCTTTCCGGGTTTTCGTCTCCCAGTACCACAAGAAGATCTCCCTGCTTGATCTGGAAAAGGTCCCGTGCTTTTTTTGGAAGAACGATCTGTCCTCGCTCTCCCACTTTGACCGTTCCGAAAAGATGCTTGCCTCTCGGCGGTATGGGCATATGCTCTTTCTCTTGGTCGTAGTGGATAAGGGTATCCACCGAGACATCGTAAAGCTCTGCCAAAGCATCGCAGTTAAGGATATCGGGAACCGTTTCGCCCGACTCCCACTTTGCCACGGCCTGCCGGGTCACGCCGACTTTTTCCGCTACTTCTTCCTGGGAATATTTATGATACTGCCGCAGCGCAGTTAAATTCCGAGAAATCATATTTGTTTGCTTTTTCATGTATTTCCAACCTCCTTGCTCATATTATACCGCATTCTTTCCGGATTTCTACCAACTGACGCTGACAAAAAGTGTTCGGATTGGTTGCGTGCTTTCTATAACACTTTATTTATATATTGACAATACAGTATGACATACAGTATAATGACATTAGGAGGTGACGCTGATGGGAGAAGAAAAAGATTTATTATCCTCTTTGCTTTTGGAGCTTCGCAGAGGCACACTGACAATTAGCGTACTCAGCCAGATGAAAGAACCGAAGTATGGGTATGCTTTGGTACAGAGCTTGGAAGAAAAAGGCGTTGCCATTGACCCCAACACCTTGTATCCTCTCCTTCGCCGGCTTGAGAATCAGGGGCTTTTGGAAAGCAAGTGGGAAACCGGTGGCGCAAAACCGAGAAAATATTATCAGCGGACGAAATACGGAACGGAAATTTATGAGAAGCTGAAAGCATACTGGCAAAACTTATCCGCCGGAATGGAACGGTTATTGAGGGAGGAAGAATCATGACGCCAAATGAAAAAGAATATATGGATCGATATATTTATCAGGTAATTCGCCGGCTTCCCAAAGCTCAGCGAGATGAAGTGCGTATGGAGCTGGAAGAGCTGATCAGCGATATGTATACGGATAAAGGCTCTATGGAAGAGGTTCTGACTGAACTCGGCGATCCTGCTGAATTCGCAAAACAATATCAGAGCGATCAAAGATATCTGATTGGCCCGGAATACTTTGACACCTATCTGTGGTTTGTTAAAGTCGTCTTAATCTGTGTTGCCATACCGATTTTGGTTATTTCTCTGATAAATGCAATGGGAGAAATGCCTGCGATCACTGCACAGAACTCCGCTTCTGTCATTATCCGAGCCATTGTAGATGGTCTAATCACCGGAATTACTGATGTTATTCTGTCCTGCGTGTCCGCATTCGGTGCAGTGACCTTGACTTTTGCCATCATGGAGCGAAAGAAGGTTCAATTCGAGCTGAAAAAGGTAGAAAAATGGACCTTGGAAAGTCTGTCGGGAGAAAGCAAAACTCCAACTTCCCACTCCCGTTGGACGCCAAAATTTTTAGAGCCTGTACCCGATAAAAAGGCAATCATAAGTCGGGGTGACAGCATTGTAGGCATTATATTTATCGTTATTTTTAGTGTGCTGCTAATTTTTGCTCCTCATTTCTTTGCTGCGATTCTTACGGAAGGCGAAGCCATAACAACTGTACCCGTTTTCAATTTGGAACAATGGGGAATTGTTCTGCCTGTCTTTGTAATCAGTCTGCTGATTGGTCTTATAGATGAGATTTTGCGTCTGATCATCGGCGTTTATTGTAAGCTGGTAATGATCAGCAATATTTTGTGTGGGGTAATTCAGATTGTGTTAAGCGTCATTGTGCTGAAAGTTTTACCTATCTGGAATCCGAATTTTGTACTTGAGATTGAACAAGCGTTGGGTGCTAATGCAGATTCAAGCGCAAACTTTTTCACTTACTGGAACGCTGATATGGTATCCAATGGACTGCTTGCGTTTATTGTTGTTATTACTCTGTTTGAGATTGGTGTGACGATTTACAAAACGCTCCGTTATGGGGTTTCCGTAAAAAACGGTATAAATTCCAATACATAAAAAATCGTAGTTTTTGGAATATTTTGATTATGGAAATAGTTTATGATGAAACAAAAATACGGTGCTACCCACTTGGGTAACACCGTATTTTTGTTCGCTTTTATTGATTTTTATATTTATCCATTTCAACTAACATCTTATATAAATGTTCTTGCTCGGATTTACTTTTTGCTGCGACCAGCTCGTAACATTTCATAGGATAACTGTCGGTGCTGCTTTCGCCTATCTTCTCAAAAAGCTGAGCAAGCGAGACATTCATAGCTGAAGCAATCTTTTCGATACTTTCAAGAGTAGCGTTCTTTTCCCCTCGTTCCACTTGCCCGATATAAGTAGGGTGGCAACCGGATAACTCGGCAAGCTTCTCTTGGCTCAATCCCTTTTCAATTCTATAATTGCGGACACGCTGTCCGATTGTTTTCGCAATTTCACTCATAGCTCCAGCCTCCATTCATAGTCTATAAATATTGTTTCCTGAGTTCCACAGACTATTGATATTTATTGTTGACTTTGATATACTATAAGTATTATAATAAGATTTTTTGTGCTTTTAGGCTTTGGATTGGCTGGTGATCTTTAATGAGGGAAAAAACGGCTTGCTTTACTGGACATAGAAAAATACCGCCGGAGAGCATATCGGAACTCTCTCAGCGGTTAAAAAATACCTTGCTTCGACTGATAGAAGAAGGATATATGTACTTTGGTGCAGGCGGAGCGTTGGGATTTGACACACTTGCAGCACAATGCGTTTTGTCTCTGAAAAATCAGTATACCCATATCAAACTGATTTTAGTTTTGCCTTGTATCACTCAGACAAAAGGCTGGAGCGAAAACGACATAGCGATCTATGAGGAAATCAAAAGTCAGGCAGATAAAGTTGTATATACTTCTCGTGAGTATTCAAGAGGCTGTATGTTTAAGAGGAATCGCCATTTGGTTGATTGCAGCAGTGTTTGTGTAGCATATTTGACGCAGGAGAAAGGTGGAACGGCATACACGGTAAATTATGCGAAAGAACACGGGCTTACTTTTTATAATATTGCAAATATGATCTAAATACAGAACTATCCTAATCAAATGTTTTATTGCTGATTTTAAGTAATATCATTGTGAACGCAATGATTTTCTGATATAATAAACGAAAGTGTTATGTCAGGAGGGATTCAAGTGATTATCAGTTACAAGAAATTATGGAAACTACTTATAGATCGAGATTTGCTCAAAAAGGATTTAATTGCAATGTCCGGTATTAGTCCATCATCTGTAACAAAACTGGGACACAATGAAAATGTCAACACGGCAGTTCTTATTAAAATCTGTCAAGCATTAGAATGTGACCTTTCTGATATTTGCGAGTTAGTATCGGAAGATACTGTGGACTAAGCGATAAGTAATTTACGGAGGTTAAATATGATTGTAAAAAATCAATATCCCATATGTGAATTTGATACCAATAAAAATCCCATCATTCACCCGACAAGCTTTTTAACGGAAAGCCTTCCGAAAAAATGTGTAATTACCTACTTGAGGAAGGAATTAGAGCAATTTGTAGAAGAAAACAAGCTTCCGATCATTGGTTACCTTAACTCCGAGGTATTTGATATACCGATTTATGAATACGCAACTGATACAGACAGACTTTGCATTACAATGGCGCTTTGCGGAGCGCCGGGCGCAGCAGTAGCCCTTGAAGAATTATATGCTATGGGGTGTGAAACATTTATCGTTTGTGGCGGAGCAGGAGCTTTAAGCAATGACAGTAAGGTTGGAGAGATCATTGTCCCGGTTTCTGCGATTCGAGATGAGGGAACATCTTATCATTATTTAGCGCCCTCCCGTGAAATAGAATGCCATAAAGAGACCGCCCGGAAGGTTGTTTCATACTTAAAAGAAATGGAAGTTCCATTCAAAACGGGAAAGACTTGGACAAGCGACGCCATATATCGAGAAACTCCAGATATGATTGAGCGCAGACGAAACGAAGGGTGTATAACGGTGGAAATGGAAGCAGCGGCTTTTTTTGCTGTATCTCACTATTATCATATTCCACTTGCACAGTTATTATATGCAGGTGATGATGTAAGCGGTGAGGAGTGGGATTCTCGAAACTGGAATACACAAAAGAATATACGATATGAATTGCTTCGCATTGCAATCGAAATTGTAAAAAAACTGTAATTATGAAAGGTACAGCGATGAAGATAGAGATAGAAAAGGATTTTCCTAAGTATTTTAAGCCAGCCTACCCGGAAGAATTTGAGCTGTTTTCCCACTTTGAAGTAACGGCAGGAATACCGACCGTTCTGTTTGCCATTACCACTTGGAAAGAAAACGGCAAGCCGAATGTATGCTTTCATTCTTGGAGCTGCTTCCACGGAGATAAGACAGCCTTCTTCGCCGTGATGGGTAACTTGTACCAACATACTCATACCTACGCCAATATCCAAAGGGAAAAATGCTTTTGCATTAACTTCCTTCCGATAAGCTATTATGATAATTTGGTAAACACCATTCATCACAACGAAATAGACGATGACGAATTTGCAGCAGGAGGCTTTTCGATTGCCAATGCAAAAACTATTCACGCACCTGTAATCAATGAGGCGTTTCTCAGTATGGAATGTACCTTGAAAGAGATACAGGATTTAAGCGGCGCTGGAATTACTGCTATGGTGATCGGGCAGGTGCAGCATATTTCTGTGGAGGAAGCATATGCACAGGGGTATGAACAGCGATATGGCAAGGACGGATTTATGATGTTGATTCCTGCGCCACAAGACCTTGTTACCGGAAAGCCGAATCAATCTGCGATTGCAACGGTACATATCGAAAAATACGATTGATTTGGGGAAGGAAGTGTGAAAATAGTAACTGCAAATATAAAAACGCTTAACAGGACAGCACTACCTATGCGGTCAAGGCAGAAAGCTCTGGAGGAACAAAATGGATAATAAGAAGATCGTAAAATATTTTTATGAAGTGATTGTTTCTGAAAATATGCTTGATAAACTGTCTGAGTATATATCGGAGGACTGTATATTCAGAATAGGAGAAAAAACTACTTTCGTAGGAGTGGACGGAATGAGACAGCACCTGATGGCTTTGAAAAAAACCTATCCTGACTACACAATGAAGATTCTCCGCCAATATGAGGAGGATGACTATGTTATTTCAGAGTATATTATGAGAGGCACTCATAAAGGTGAGTTCGTTGGAATAACGCCCACAAATAAAATTCTGGAAATTACAGGGATTGATATAGATAAGGTTACAAGTGGGAAAATTGCCGAACATAGCGGAGCTGCAAACACCTTTGAAACTTTTTTAGAACATCATTTAATCAGACCTGTATAAAGTATGGCTTGGGACGATTGGAATTAGGGAGAGTGTGAAAATGGCGACTTCAAATATAAAAGCGTTGATTCCGAGCGAGCTTCGCCAAGTATGGGATTTTGTTTTAGACATTGAGAATTACGCTGCTTGGAGAAGTGATCTGAGTAAAACTGAAGTTATAAGCGACAAGCAATTTATCGAATATACCAAAGATGGCTACCCTACGACATTTACAGTGACGCTTGTCGAGCCATACAGACGATGGGAATTTGATATGGAAAACAGCAATATGAAAGGTCATTGGATTGGTATTTTCACTGCCAAAGCCGATGAAACAGAGATAGATTTCACGGAGTGCGTGGAAGCAAAGAAATTATTGATTAAGCCCTTTGTGAAGTCGTACCTGAAAAAGCAGCAGATACAATTTGTTGCGGATATAATAAAAAATTATTCTTAAAGAGTCATACATAGAAAGGCGGTTTATTATGAAGAAGTATGAGTATATGACAGTTGATTTAAGCGCAGAGCCATCGTTTAATGTTCATATTAAGCTGGATCGGTATATTGAGAAGCTCAATGAATATGGAAGACAAGGCTGGCGTTTGATTTCCGGAACTGATGACTGGAAGTATTCGATCTTTGAGCGTGAAATTGATGATGAAGAATAACAGACAGGAGGCATATAACCTATGAAAAATATGATCGGATACTGCGGACTGGATTGTGAAAAATGCGACGCATACCTTGCGGCCGTCAATAACGATCAAGCCCTGCGGGAGAAAACGGCAAAATTATGGGCAGAGTTAAATAACGCCCCCATTCTGCCGGAACATATCAACTGTGAGGGCTGTCGTGTGAACGGAGCGAAAACAGTATTTTGTGAGCATATGTGCGAAATCCGGAAATGTGCTTTGAAAAAAGGAGTTTCCACTTGCGGCGACTGTCCGGAATTAGAAACCTGCCCGACTATTGGGGAGATCCTCGAAAATAATCCGTCTGCTTTGGAGAATTTGAAAGGATAGAATACATAGAGTAACAAATTGTAAGTTGTGGAGGTCTTAGTATGGGATTATTTGATAAGTTAAAATTGGATAAAGGCAATAAAGATTTTTTTGTATGGCTGGATTCGATTTTAAAGGACGAATTGAATAATGATGTAAAAGCGATTAACTTTAACCTATATGAAGATGCTGATAACAAATGGTCTATTGAGTTAGTCGGTACATTTTCTTTCAATAAAGATGATGATGATTGGGCTTGTGATGAAGTATTTGCTACAAGAGATAATCCTTTCGTGATAGAGTGCGAAAGTGATTGGAAATCAATGGAAACGGTTTTTATTGATTTAGTAAATGAATATCTTTCTTCTGGCAAATATGCAAGCAAATTAAAAGAATACATAGCGGTTGGTATTGGATTTGTTGACGGGGATTTGCATATTTTATATGATAAATCGGAATTTGAACATCAGTAAATTATGACCTCTCAACAGAGGTTACAGTGTTTTAATAAAATCCTCCAAAAGCCCTGAAAATAAAGGATTTATCGCAATGTGTTCTCCTTATCTCTTTATACGGTTACACACAAGTTTACTCTTTCCCTCCTTGCTCATAAGGGCAAATACAAGGGCAAGAAAATCTCATAACAAGAATAAACATAAGTGTGGCAATCGGAGAACTGTGATGTATGTGCGAATATATTATAACGGAGGATTTTTCAATGGACAAGTATATTTACGATGATAAAAATGGTCTGTGGTATGAACTGCAAGGAGATTATTATATTCCTTGTCTTATCTTACCAACCGAAAAAGAACAGCCTATCGGTTTGTGGGGACAGCGGCATTTGCACTATCTGAAAGAATATCACAGGCTTACATATACCAATTTGCTCACAAGCGGAAGGCTGAACGAATACCTTGCCGAGATAGACAAACAGGCAAAGGATATGTTCCTTCGGTTGATAAAACAGATGTCGGAGCGTGAGGGCGTAACCGAGCAACTAAAAACAGAAAATCAAATGGAGTGGGTTGGCAGGATGAATAATATTCGCAGTAGAGCGGTGGAGATTGTAAATGCAGAACTGATTTACAGTTAAGCCGGAGCGGCGGCGAGGAAAACCTTGCCGCCGTTTTTATGTATATGACCGAAAAATCAAAGATTTATGGTATAATTCTAAAAGAGTTATTTTTTAAGACCATCGCCTCAAAAAACGTACTTAATAGGTGAAAGCGCTTTTAGGTCAAATGAGGGAGGTGAACAACATGGATGATCTGAGAATCATAGAACTCTACTTTAATAGAGATGAACAGGCGATCAAGGAGACGGATACAAAGTACGGAAAACTCTGCCACAGTATTGCCTATAACATTCTAAATAATCACGAAGATTCTGAGGAATGCGTTAATGATACTTATGTGAGTGTGTGGAACACCATTCCGCCTACAAGACCGCACAATTTCATGCCCTTTATCTGCAAGATTGCACGAAATCTCTCTTTGAAGCGACTGGAGTTTATGAAGCGAAAGAAACGGTCAGCGGAGATCATTTTATCCTTGGACGAGCTTGCGGCAGTATTGCCGGATGAACGATATGCCCCCGATGTGAGCGACGAGGATGTAGGTGAGCTGATCAGTACGTTTCTTCGCAGTCAGGAGGAATATGTCAGAAATGTCTTCATCCGCAAGTATTTTTATTTCGATTCTATAAGGGAGATTGCAAAGCGCTATTCTTTTACTGAGAGTAAGGTCAAAAATATGTTGTTCTACACCCGAAACAAGCTAAAAGATTACTTGATTAAGGAGGGCGTTGAAATATGAAAACACCGAGAATCGCAAATGCCATCGGGCAAATTGATGACGATCTTGTCGCCGACGCAGCTAAGTGCAAGAAGAAAAATAAGAAACATTGGTTAAAATGGGGTTCCTTGGCAGCATGCTTTGCAGTGATTGTAATTGTAGGGGCGGCAATCCTCCCATCGCTATTTCGGGAAAATGTAACACCGGAGGGAACCGACGGCAGATACAAGGACTTTTCTATCCGAGCCAGCGAATCTGCAATTGTATGGCCATGGGAGTATCAGACTGTATATGAAAAATATAGGAATGTCAAAATTGACGGTATTGAGTATCATGGAAAAGGCCGTGCGGTATCAGAAACATGGATTGGCGAGAGTATTGGCAACTACACTGTGGTTGGATATGATGAAGTCAATAATGGAAAAAAATATTCTGCCGAGTTTGAAGCATATGCATTGAAGGATATTGCTCAAAGTCAGTTTATAGCCGTAAAGATGGAGGACAGTTATTATGTCTTTCAAAATGACGAGTATGCTCCTCCGAACACCCTTGGTGAGCTTATGGATGCCGTAAATCTGTCCGAGGTCGTGGAGTTTCAGCGCTTTTCTGAGGGAGACAATACTCCTGATAGCAAACGTTTTGCATTGAGCAGTGACGATTATGTGTGGGAAGTTCTGTCCGAATGTAGGAACGCCCCTTTCGTTGAAGATCAAACATGGACGGTTGGTGACAGAAGTTACCTCAGTTTTACGATTACTTCCGAAGCACTTGGTGTTTACAAAGTTGCTCTGTATGTGACGGAAGACGGCTATCTGTGGACAAACGCATTTAATTGGCAGTATCTATTCAACATCGGCGAGGATGCTGCAAGCAGGATTATCCATTATGCGAAAGAGAATTCCACTGAAGTAGAGTATGAACCGTACAGAAACTCGGTAGCCGGTACAATCATTGAGATTACGGAAGAATATATCTTGGTGGATGATTCTATCCTGTGTAAGAAGCCGGCGGACGGTATCACCTACAAGGTTCTGCTAAATGACCTTCGTATCTCCCGTTATGTAGATTATGGAATTGTCAAGGTTGGTGATACCGTGCAAATTTCCTATGAAGGCGAAATTGATGAAACCAGTGGTAACACCATTGCAGGTGCAATTTCGGCATTTAAGGCAACAATCTCCGATGGAGATGTATTAATTTCTGAATGAACCACCTACGCCCTGCAAGACTTCAAAATCTTGCAGGGTGTTTCTCTGTCTTAAAATGTATGTAATCCCGCAAGGCAGAGGTACTGCCCTGCGGTGTTGTTTTCGGCATTAAAGCTATCTTTCTCTGTCGTGGGATTTTCGCTTTGGCTGGCTTCTCTGTCTGCCCACCGCCTGAAGCTGGCGCAGGCGTTTCAGTACGCTCTTCCGTTCGGGCGGCTTTGCCTGCTCTTTTTGGGCAGGTTTCTGTTTTTCCCTGACCTGCCTCTCCCATGCGGCAAGGTCACGATTGTACTGCTCCACGACAGCCTCCGCCTTGCGGTAGGTTGCCATGAACGCCTGCACATCGGGATAACCGTCCTCTTTCAGAACATCGGGCAGTTTATCCAGCTTTTCAGCGATTTCCTTTTCTGTCCGCTGTATCTGTTCTGTGAGCGCCTTGCGCTCCTTACCCTTGAAAATCCCTTTTGTGTCGGCAAGTTGCTGTTTCAGTTTCGGAAGTACCGTATCCTGCAAATGCCGGATTTCTTTCGCCTTATCCTGCGCCTTTATCATCAGCTTTTGCATGGTACGGAACTCTGCCATATCTATTTCAAGGACAGGCTTCGGCGGCATATCGTGTTCACGGATTAGGCTTTGCAGGAAGTCCTTTGCCTTGCTGACAATACTGCGGAACAGATTGGGGAGCCAGCCCTTGTTTTTGATAGACTGGCTCGTTTTTTCGTGTATCTCTGTCCGCTTGACTTCTAAAATCTTTGCTTCGGAGATACCTGATAATAACGCCATATCCGCTGTCCTGTTCCATTCCTGCCTTGCGGCATTGTCGGCTTTGATTTCGTCCTCTTTGGGATTGTTCTTGCCGATTTTCTTGGTCGGCAGATAGACGCTGTTTTTATCAAATACCTTTAAGTGCTGCTCAGGATCAGAGATATGGCGGTTGATAAGTTCCGTATACACTTCCTTTATCTCTCGGAGAAAAGGCTCTCCCTTAAAGCGTGTATCTTTGGCAGTAAACAGATGGCTTTCGTATACCTCGCCTTTTTTGATGACGGTACAGCCTTTCCGTATCTGCCCGTCCTCCCCCGTGATTTCCTTTTTGGTGCGGACACGCTTTCCAGTCTCATCAAAGAATACGCTGCGGGAAGCAATCTTCACATCAGGTTCGGGGAGCAGTTTCCTCTCGCTGAAAATCAGATGGATATGATAATTCGTCTTGCGCTTGTTGTGGTGGAGGGCGGACACGCACTCCACACCGTACCGCCTGCGGAACTCCTCTGTAAAGTCCGTGAGTACCTGCTGCGGTTCATATTGCGTATAGACTTCGGGCAAGGCGATAATCAGTTCCCTTGCTTCGATACATTTGCCCTCTGTGCCGCTGCACTGAAACTCCTGCTGGCTTTCCCTTGCAAGATTGCTCCAAAAGGTACTGTCGGCGGTGCGGTAGGTGGCATAGAGGTTTTCCTGCCTTGCATGGCTTGTAATATATGATATTCGCCCTTTGACATTGGGCAGCTTTGACATCTGGATAAAACTGTGTCTCGGCATACATCATCTCCGTTTTCTGTTGTCAAGGTGCGTCCTTTTTTGCAATCGTTTACGGTTGCGGCTGTCACTGCGGCAACGGTGACAGCCCCGTATCATACGCTGCAGGCGGTTGATACGGAAGCCCCCTGCAAGGGCGAAATACCCGGAGTACAAATCGAAGATTTGTGCGAGGGGTGTATTTCGCTCTCAAACGCCGAGGGCTTAGGGTTACTTCCCGAAAAAGAATGGATGGTCATTCCACTCTGCGGACATCATCGGGTTTCAGAAGATTTCTTCCCTGATTGACCGTCAGAAACCGTTCCAGCGTGTCCCTGCGGATAATGGTCTTGCGCCCCACTTTGAGGACGGGCAGCTTTCCCCATTCCACCAGCTTCCGCATGGTGTTCCTGCCGATACCCGTACATTCTGCGGCTTCCTCTATGGTAAGTCCCATTTTGACTGCGTTCATTCTATCAACCTCCTTTTTAGAATACTCATTTTGCAACTACTGTTTTATCATTATACTTATTCTGTCATCTCTTGTCAACCCGTTTTGCAACCATTCATAGTTTATTTACAATTTTTATCGAGATAATGGTTGCAAAATAAGTATCGGCGTGTTATACTGATACCAGTCAGGAGGTGAACACCTTGAAAAAAGAAACCACATTCACCGCAAAACAGGTCGGTGGGCGGATTAAGGAACGCCGCACAGAGTTAAACATTACCATGCCGGAACTCGGCAGGCGTGTGGGCGTGAACAAATCCACCATTCAGCGGTACGAAGCGGACGGGGTTAATCCGAAGCGCACAATGGTTATCAACGGTCTTGCGGAAGCGTTGCTCACAACTCCCGAATGGCTGACAGGTCTTTCCGATGATAAGGAATATGACACCTATACTCTCTGCCAGCGGGATATTGAGGAACACATCAAGAAGTATCTGGACACAGTTTCCCATACAGTAAAGGGCGAACCGCACCAGCAGCTTCTCACGACATTTCTCGGCAAGATGGTTGACCTGTATACGGTTATGACCTGCTACTTTGCTGACGCTATGGAGGAAGTTGACCGTGTGGCGGAGGACAAAGGGCTGAAAGAGTCTCTTGGACGGTACGCCATAGAGTCCGGGGCAATCATGGAGCAGGTATACCGCAAGAAGATGGAAGTGCCGATTGAGGATATGAAACGGTTTTTAGACGGGATTTTACATATCCACGATGAGGGGCGCACAAAAATGTCGATGGGCGCACTTTTCGGGATAGTGGAGGAAGCCGAAGAAAGGCTATCCGAAAAAGAAAATTCCGTGGCACCTTGACAAGTAAAGACGCCAGTTGACTTCCACTGGCGGAAGTGACACAATTACTTTACGCACACCATATGTCACAGTCCCGATTGCCACGGATAGAAAGGAGTTTTTTATCTATGGCAAAAGGTTCTGTAAGAAAGAAAGGAAAAAAGTGGTACGGACGCTTTTATATTGAAGATGAAAGCGGCAGAAAAGTGCAGAAAGAGTTTGCAGGCACAGAGAGCAAGGCGGAAACAGAAGCCATGCTCCGCAAAGCGATAGCGGACTACGAGGAAAAGCAGTTTGTCGGGAAAGCGGAAAACATCACGGTAGGCGATATGCTGGATATGTGGGTAGAGGAAGAACTGAAATCCGGCAACTTAAGCAACGGGACGGTCATGTCCTATCAGGGAACGGTCAACCGTATCAAGCAATATCCCATTGGCAAACGCAAGCTGAAAACCGTGACCGCCGACCATTTGCAGGCGTTCATTGATTTTCTGAGCTACGGTGGGACAAACCCGGACGGGACAACTTCAAAGCCCATGAGCAAAGGGTATATGCTCCTGTTCTCGGCGGTGCTGCAAAATTCCTTCCGCTTTGCGGTATTCCCGAAAAAGCTGATTACCTTTAACCCTATGCAGTATGTGAAGCTGAGGGGCAGGAAGCAGGAAACGGATATTTTCTCGGACAGCGAGGAAGATACCGCCAGTATTCCTACTATCACCCATGAACAGTTCCAAAAGCTGGAGGAATTTCTCAAGGCAAAAGATAATCCCGCTTTGCTGCCTGTGCAGATAGCGTACTACACGGGGCTTCGTATCGGGGAAGTATGCGGCTTGACTTGGCAGGATATTAACCTTGAGGAGCAATATCTCACGGTACGCCGCAGTATGCGCTATAACGGAACAAGGCACACAACCGAAGTGGGAACGACAAAGCGGAGCAAAGTCCGCACCGTTGATTTCTGCGACACGCTGGCGGCAATCCTGCGGGCGGCAAGAACAGAACAGCGCAAAAACCGTTTCCGCTACGGGGAGCTTTATCACCTGAACTACTACAAAGAAGTAAAGGAAAAAGGGCGCACCTATTATGAGGTTTACAGCCGGCAAAGGACAGAGGAAGTCCCGGAGGACTATAAGGAAATCTCCTTTGTCTGCCTGAGAGCAGACGGGGCGTATGAAGCGCCGAGTACGGTAGGGATTATGTGCAGGGCGGCAAAGAAGAAAGTGAAAGGGCTTGAAGATTTCCATTTTCACACGCTCCGTCACACCTACACAAGCAATCTGCTGTCCGGCGGCGCAAAGCCGAAAGATGTGCAGGAACTTCTCGGACACTCTGATGTCAGTACCACAATGAACATCTACGCTCACTCTACAAGGGAAGCGAAGCGTACTTCCGCAAGGCTGCTGGATAAGGTGGTCGGCGGGGAATAAAAAATTGCCCTTGTTTCGGCTCGTAAGGGCAAAAACAAGGGCAAACAGATAAGGTTTGAATGAAAAACAGGCGTGAAGCCTTGAAAAATCAATGGTTTTTGAGGATTGAATAGACAAATCGGAATTTGAGAAGCAGTTTTTATGTATAAACCGGTGTGACATTTATGAAGCGGGTAAAGATTGTTGCAGCAAACTGATTGAAGACGATCTGTGGACACCGTAAAAATGGAGGAAACGATGGAATTTAACTTTTATCCTTGGAAGCTGGAGATTGATGTAGAGAAAACGAGGGCGCTTTATGCAAAGGAGACTTTTGCGGTTGATGAAGCAGCTAATCAGATCTTGCTTTCCAAACTGACCCAAGAACAGAGGGATTTTTTAGACTCGCTTGGTGTGGATCCGGCGAAGATCCAGGTCCATAAAAAGGAGTATGATTTATCTGAAGAGGAGTGCAAAGAAAAGGAGCTGCACTCGTTAGAAGTAGCATTCCTGGTATGCGGAAAATTTCTCTCTGCCCCTGCTGATCAGATTGAGATGTATAAGGACGAGGATGTGTATGGCAGAAATTTAGTACCGGAAGACCTGGAGATTGAAATGATTGATACCGATGAACTCTTCGCTCCCATAGAATTTGGTATTGGTCTTCGCTTCAAGCATCCGGTATCGCATTTTAGCGGCGACGAGTATATGAGCTGGGATTGCGGCTATGTTTGCGGTTCGACGATTTTCTATTATTAAGATCGGGATTGCGAACAAGGGATATGGAGGAATGAGTATCCTCAAGGAGGCGAAAAGCGATGGCATATATTTTCATACACGGACTTGGTCAGACGCCTGAAAGCTGGGATCAGGTCATTTCCCATATGAGTCTGACAGAAGAAGTGCTGTGCCCCAACCTGCCGGCGCTGATCACTGAGCAGGAATGCAATTATAAGAATCTTTATGCGGCGTTTTGTCGCTACTGTGAGACTGAGTCCGGCAAGATAAATCTATGCGGGCTATCTCTTGGCGGAATTCTCGCTCTTAATTATGCCATCGACCATCCGAAGAAAATAAAGTCGTTGGTGCTCATCGGTACTCAATATGTGATGCCGAAGAAACTCCTGGCAATGCAGAATGCCATATTTCGCTTGATGCCAAACAAATCATTTGAGTCGATGGGCTTCTCGAAAAAGAATTTCATTCAATTGTCCAAGACAATGGCTGATCTTGATTTCAGTCTGAAGCTTGAGATCATCACCTGCCCCACTTTAGTTATTTGTGGCGAGAAGGATGCGGCCAACAAAAAAGCATCTGAGGAACTGACGGAGCGGATCCGCGGAGCGAGTCTGAGACTGATACCTGGAAGCGGACACGAAGTCAACCAGCAGGCACCGACACAGCTTGCGGAAATATTAGACGATTTTTGGAGAGACTGAACAGGAAAGAGTTCCTTTCTGGGCTGGGATTATGGAGATCCTGAAATTGCTGTCCTTGGCGTGGCATTTCACTCATTTGAATGGCTGTTTGTCAGAATAGCGCCGGTTATTTTTTTCGGAGCCATCATCGGAATCATCTTCACGCGAAAGAAAGAATAGAATTGCTTTTCCACCAAAATGCAATAGGAAATAGATGTGCTTCTTCCCCTTGAGATAATGCTTTGGGGATGTATTAAGGACGGATTTTCTTCCGTCCTTTTATTTTTATTGAAGATTACAACCTACATGAGCTGAAATCTTCAATAAAAAGAGGGGCGATGACCTGAGCAAGTATCTCATTGCCCGTGGAAGATATGAGGAAATGACAGCAAAGTAGATATTGTATGTTTTGGGCGAATAGAAAATTGGTAGACGGCATTCTGGCTTATTTTCAAAAACGAATTTTAATGAATATTTCAGCCGCTACAGGCTATAATTTTCAAAGAGAAGCTTGAAATTCTATCCTTCATCGTATATAATGAAAATCACAACCTATATGTATGGAAATTTTCAATGAAAAGGAGTGCCCAATATGGAGATCAAAAGAGACAGTTATCTGCAGCAGCTCATATCCTATCGTTTTGATGGACTGGTGAAGGTCATTACCGGGATCCGTCGGTGCGGCAAATCCTATCTGCTGATGAATCTATATAAAGATTACCTGCTGCACAGCGGGGTCAAGGAAGACCAGATCATCGTGATCCAGCTGGATCTTGCCAAAGATATCAGATACCGTAACCCGCTGGAGCTATCTGCCTATGTCCGCAGCATGGTGGAAGGCAAGAGTGAAGAGTTCTATTTATTCGTTGATGAAATCCAGATGTCGGATAGGGTTGAGAATCCTTATAGCCCATCCGGAGAGAAGATCACTTTTTACGACGCGCTGAACGACCTGAGAAGCCTCAGCAATCTGGATGTATATGTTACCGGCAGCAATTCCAAGATGCTTTCTTCGGATATCTTAACTGAGTTTAGAGGCCGAAGCGATGAGATCCGTGTTCATCCGCTCAGCTTCTCTGAGTATTATTCGGCAGTCGGAGGAGATAAAAACGAAGCCTTCGATGATTATGCTTTTTACGGCGGAATGCCGCTTATTTTATCGCGTCCAAACGATGCGGCCAAGATGAATTATTTGAAGTCACTGTTTGATGAGGTCTACCTGAAAGATATTGTAGAGCGAAAGAAAATCGAGCGTCCAGATGTGCTGGAGCAGATCTTAGATCTGCTCTGCTCGTCCATCGGCTCTTTGAGCAATCCGAATAAGATTGCAAATACCCTGCGGACCAAACAGAATTATGTGGGTTCACCCAATACCATCCGATCTTATATCGGACATCTTGAAGATGCGTTCCTGTTCTCAGAGAGCAAGAGATATGATATAAAGGGCAAGGCATACTTTGATTCTCCGAATAAATATTATTGCGAAGATATCGGGCTGCGCAATGCCCGGATCGGTTTCAGGCAGCAGGAAATGACTCACATTATGGAAAACATCATTTATAACGAACTGAGGTGCCGCCAATTCTCTGTGGATGTCGGTGTGGTGTACGGAAGGGATGTAAGTGCCAAAGGGCAATCGGTCCGTGTGCCGAGGGAAATTGATTTTGTGGTGACTGTCGGCGGAAAGAAGACCTATATCCAGTCTGCCTATGCAATGCCATCGGAGAAAAAAGCAGAGGCCGAGCTGCGTCCGTTCTCCCTGACCGGTGATTCTTTTCCGAAAATCGTGGTGCGCAAAGATATCGGCAAACGCTGGTATGACGATAAGGGGATACTCAATATCAATTTGATCGATTTCCTTTTGGATAAAAACTTGATATGATAGAAGAAAAAATCCAAAGAAAGGAGTGACAGTACGATGTACCGCATCTTGATTATAGAAGATGATTTTTCGCTTGCAGAAGCGATGAAGAAGCAGATTGAGTCCTGGGGCAATGAAGTGGTATGCGTGCAGGACTTTCAGAATGTGCTTACGACCTTTACCCAGTGTAATCCCCATCTGGTACTGGTCGATATTATGCTGCCGTTTTTCAATGGGTATCACTGGTGTACCGAGATCCGGAAAATCTCACAGGTCCCGATTGTGTTTATCAGCTCGGCTTCTGATAATATGAATGTCATCATGGCCATGAATATGGGCGGTGATGATTTTATCACAAAGCCGATTGACCTTGATGTAATGACCTCTAAGCTGCAGGCCATTCTGCGCCGCGCCTATGATATGGGCACACAGATTCCCGTATTAGAGCATCGGGGCGCCATACTGAATCTGAATGATACGAGCCTCACCTACAATGGGGAGCGCATCGAACTGACCAAGAACGATTTCCGCATCTTGCAAACGCTTCTTACAAATAAGGGCAAGGTGGTCAGCCGTGATACGCTGATGACAAAGCTGTGGCAAATGGACGCCTATGTAGAGGAAAACACATTGACCGTCAATGTGAATAGACTCAGAAAGAAACTGGAAAACGCAGGGCTTACTGACTTTATAACCACTAAAGTAGGCAGCGGTTATATTATAGAGTGAGGCAGTCAATGAAACAGGATAAATGGTATCATATATTAGGGCGCTATTTGCGCGAGCACCTGCCTTCAGGTGCAGTTTTCCTCGGATTTGTGGCTATATTCGCCGCCATATTCCGGTTATATGACCTGGAGACGGAAGCGGTACTTTACGCCTCAGGACTCTGCCTCCTTTTTGGGGCGGCAGTAATGACGGTCCATTTCATATTCTATTTGAAGAAACATAGAGAGAGGATGCGGATCCTACAAAATATCCGTTTACTTGTAGATGAGTTGCCTGAGCCGGCAACACTGGCCGAGGAAGATCTGCAGGAAATGATCCGGGAACTGAAAAGACTCAATGAGGTTACGGAAACTGCCCGTCAGACTGAGCGCAGAGAGAGCCTGGATTATTACACGACTTGGGTCCATCAAATCAAGACCCCTATATCCACTATGAAAATGATACTGGAGAGCGAAGATACGGACGAGCATCGTGAGCTTTTGGCAGAGCTGTTTCGGGTTGAGCAGTATGTGGAGATGGTACTGAGCTATCTTCGTCTGGGCAGTGAACATTCGGATTATGTATTCAAGGAATATGACCTTGATAAGATCATCAAGCAGGCCATCCACAAATACGCGCCGCAGTTTGTCCGCCGCAGGATCCGCCTGGAATATACGCCGGTGGATATCAAAGTGCTGACAGATGAAAAATGGCTGTTATTCATTATAGAGCAGGTTCTATCAAACAGCATTAAATATACCAAGCAAGGCGCTGTAAGGATTACGGTAACACCGGATAAGGTTTTGAAGATTGCGGACGATGGCATTGGTATTGCCGCAGAGGATCTGCCGAGAATCTTTGAAAAAGGCTTTACAGGCTATAATGGCCGTTATAATAAGAAGTCCACGGGACTGGGGCTGTATTTATGTAAAACAGCAGCGGACAGGCTTTCGCATAAGATTAGCGCTGAGTCCACGCCGGGCGTGGGAACGGTGATTTCCATAGATCTGCATACTGACGAGCTGCAGGTAGAGTGAGACGCATCATACAAAAATGTCACATCAAACGGCTGAAATGTCACGCGATTCAATGTCGCGGGCTTCAGTCGTTTTGCTATAATGGGACACGAAAGAAACAAGGAGGTCATTGATATGGCAGCAATTTTAGAGGCGAAAAGCCTTCAAAAAATCTATACAACACGATTTGGCGGAAATCAGGTGCAAGCTCTATCGAATGTGTCCTTTTCTGTGGAACAGGGTGAGTATGTCGCAATCATGGGTGAATCCGGATCTGGCAAAACCACGCTACTCAATATCCTGGCGGCACTTGATAAGCCTACAAGTGGCGAGGTTCTGCTGGACGGCAAGAGCCTTTCTACTGTAAAGGAAAAAGAAATCGCCGCCTTCCGCAGAGATAACCTTGGCTTTGTGTTTCAGGACTTTAACCTGCTGGATACATTCAATCTGCAGGACAACATCTTCCTGCCACTGGTGTTGGCCGGCAAGGGCTATAAGGAAATGAGCCAGCGCCTTCAGCCAATAGCAAAAAAGCTCGGTATTACAGAATTGCTGGCAAAATACCCGTATGAGGTCTCCGGCGGACAGAAACAGAGAGCAGCAGTCGCCCGCGCACTCATTACCAACCCGAAGCTGGTGCTTGCGGATGAACCGACAGGTGCGCTGGATTCTCGCTCCACAGACGGACTTTTGCGGATCTTCAACGACATTAACCGCGACGGTCAGACAATTCTGATGGTAACGCACTCCACAAAGGCTGCCAGCCATGCGAGCCGTGTGCTGTTTATTAAGGATGGAGAGGTTTTCCATCAGATTTATCGCGGTAATAATACGAATGAGCAGATGTATCAGAAGATATCCGATACCCTGACACTGCTGGCAACGGGTGGTGAACAGTATGAATAATCGTTTCTTTTCCAAGCTGGCCGCAAGTAATATCAAGAAGAACGGGAAGGCGTATATTCCATATATCCTGAGCTGTGTGATGACGGTTGCATTGTTCTATATTGTAAAGTCATTATCCTATAATCCCGGTCTTAAAAATATGGTCGGTTCCAGCACAATGATGACGATGATGTCGATGTGCAGCGTAATTATTGCGCTCTTTGCGATTGTTTTCCTGTTTTATACCAACAGTTTTCTGATGAAACGAAGGAAGAAGGAATTCGGCGTCTTCAATATACTGGGTATGGAGAAATCCCATATTGCCAAAACAATGACATGGGAGAATTTCTATGTAACCCTTATCAGTATTGTGGGCGGACTTGTGATCGGCCTTGCGCTAGATAAGGCAATGTTTTTGCTGATTGCGCAGGTGCTGAACGAAGAGATTACTCTTGGCTTCTTTATTTCAGATAAAGCAATCATCAGCACAATAGTAATGTTCTGCGTTATCTTCCTGCTGATCCTTCTGAATTCAATCAGGCAGATCCATACAGCGAATCCGATTGAGCTTGTCACTGCAGGGAATGCCGGTGAACGGGAGCCTAAGACCAAATGGGTTCTTGCCATTTTGGGACTATTGAGTCTTGGGGCTGGTTATTATATTGCGCTGACAATCGAAAACCCCCTGACCGCTTTGGTATACTTCTTCTTTGCGGTGATACTGGTCATTATTGGAACCTATATGCTTTTTACCGCAGGTAGCATTGCGCTGCTGAAAATCCTGCGAAAGAACAAAAAGTATTACTACAAGACCAAGCACTTCACGAGCATTTCAGGTATGATTTACCGTATGAAACAGAACGCTGTAGGTCTTGCGAACATCTGTATTCTGTCAACAGCGGTCCTTGTGATGGTATCTTCCACATCGTCGTTGATGCTTGGTTTGCAGGATGTGATTGCTACCCGGTATCCGGATGATTTTGTGGTCTATTCTAATGAAACATCGGAAGAACGGGCATATGAATCTTTTGATACGATTCGTGAACTGCAGGAAGAACAAAATCTGAATGTCACAAGTGAAAGAGAGTATCGTTATCTTGTGTTCCCGGCTTTTATAAACGGAGACACTTTTGAAGTCACCCGCGATGCGAATTTTTCGTCGTTGGGGAATCTCAATAACCTGATTTTTGTATCGCTCTCAGACTATAACCGAGTTATGGGAACAGATAAAACATTGGCTGAAAATGAAGTTCTCATATATTCGGATCGCCTTCAGTTTGATTCTCCGACGCTCAAGATCTTTGACCGGGAATACTCGGTGAAAGAAAAAATTGATGAATTTATCGGAAACGGACTGATTGTGGCAGTTGCCGCCAACACACAGTTTATCGTTCTTCCGGATGGGACAGATATAGATGAACTTTATGCACTGCAAAAAGAAGCGCTTTCTGATGGGGCCAGCGAGATACAGTATTATTACGGGTTTAACTCCGATGCAGATGAAGAAACCCAGCGTGTTTTCTACAGAACTTTGCTGGAGGATTATGTAGGCCACGGATATGAAGGAACGATAGAATCGAAAGCCGATTCCAGAAGCGAATTTGTCGCTCTGTATGGCGGGTTCTTTTTCATCGGTATCTTCCTGGGCGTATTATTCATCATGGCAACGGTGCTGATTATTTACTACAAGCAGATTTCCGAAGGCTACGATGACAAGCAGCGATATGAGATTATGCAAAAGGTTGGAATGACGCATCAGGAGATTAAGAACTCTATTCATTCTCAGGTGCTTACGGTATTCTTCCTACCGCTGATTGTCGCTGGGATCCATATCGCAGTAGCATTCCCGATCATTAACAAGCTGCTCGCGCTGCTCAATCTTTTGAATGTCCAGCTGTTCCTGACCTGCACAGTGGTATGTTATGTGGTGTTTGCGGTTATGTACTTGCTTATTTATCTGCTGACAGCCAGGACCTATTATAAGATTGTCAGCAAATAAGGAGGCTATTATGGCAGCGAGAAAATTATATAGAATCAGAGAAGGCAAAGTATTTACCGGCGTATGCGGCGGTATTGCAAAACACTTTGATGTAGATCCGAAACTTGTTCGGCTGCTCTTTGTGGTGTGTAGCTTAGCATTTGCCAGTGGGATTATGGCGTATCTCATATTTATGATTTTTATCCCGAAAGAGCCAAGGTGATTAAACAAGGAGAAATTTATTATGGGAAGTAATTTTAATATCAGCGGAGTATGGCAGAGCATAAATGATCTCTGGCTCCCTATCGCCCTGTCGATAGTAGGCATCATTGTATTGGTTTTTCTGGTTCACTTTATTGCAAAGAAGAAATGGGTTGGCGTTGTTGCAACGGTTATTGTTGCGGCACTGGTGGTCGGTGGCGGTATCATATATCGCCTCCCCCATGCCCTGAGTAACATTCAGGCCGGGGAGATTTCAAAGATTGAAGTCTCAAATGTGGAGGTAACGGATCCGGCACTGATTCAGGATATTCTGGATGAGCTTAATGGATCAGAATATAAAAGAACCTTGCCTTCCAGCATTGGCGGCCGAGAAAAATATTCTGTTGAGATTTACGATAAGAATGGTGAAATAGAACTCAGTCTGGGAATCGCAGATGAGTCTATGGTGAATACGGGAACCTTTTGGGAGCAGCGTGAAAACGGGGAAATGGATCTGTCTCTGTTTCAAGCGATTACAGAGGAGGCGCCGGCAGAATGAAAAAGATAATCACAGGTGCGCTGTTACTGTGTATGGTACTGTCCTTTACAGGATGCCAGTTCAATTACGAAAAACCGTCAGAGGTGCTGGAGAAATTTGAAGGATGGGCCGAGAACCTCGGTCAGTCTCAGATCACTGAAGACGGAGATCTCATAGGGGAACGAATTCTTTCTGAAGACTCCTATGCCGGCAGGTACTGTGCCGATGGTGAGGATGAGACAGGAAAGGATGTTGTCTTCGGAGGCGCATCAATTGAAAAACGCCAACTAAAAGTTTACGGTACGATTACAACCGAGTCTGGGAAAGCAACAGTCCGGATCCGCCAAAACTGGGATGTGACGGAATTAGAACCGGATGAAGATGGCAATTTCGAGACGAATCTGAGTCTTGATAACGGTGGTAATTATATTATGGTCAATTACGAGGACTTTACCGGAAATATTGAGTTGTATTCCGAGTATGAAGGAGCAGAAGGAAGCACATTATGAGTGGCGAAGCAATGTTAATTCAACGGGAGCCTATCGGCTGGAAAATGAAAAAAGCATTCCGTAAACTGCTGAGCCAGGTGGTCCTGTGGGTTAGCATTGCCATTATCGCCATTATAGCAGTACCCACCGTCGTTTTGGGACTTGCAATAACGGGGATATGGCAGCTGGCAGACCATATCCTCGCAAAGCTTGAAAGAAGGGAGTGACGGTATTATGAGGACAATACTCAAAGGGATAGGGAAATTATTCTGTGTGCTGCTCTCAGTTCTTCTTGTGGCAGCCCTTGTTGTGGGCGGTTGGTTCGGCGTTCAGGGATACAATATGTATCAGGACGCAGTAGAAGATATGCCTATCAGCGAAAAGGTAGAAACAATCCGGGCTATGGACAACTTCGTAGAGTATGAGGAATTACCCAAGATTTACATAGATGCTGTCATTTCCGTTGAGGACAAGCGGTTTGAAGAACATCACGGAGTAGATTATCTGGCAATTTGCCGGGCGGTTTGGAATGACATTCGCACTTTCTCTTTGGCGGAAGGCGGCAGCACTATTACCCAGCAGCTGATGAAGAACGAGTATTTTACCCAAGAGAAAAAGCTGGAGCGCAAATTTGCGGAGATTTTTGCCGCTTGGGACATAGAGAAGCAGTATAGCAAGGAAGACATTTTTGAATTGTATGTCAATACCATTTATTTCGGCAGCGGGTACTATGGGATTTACGATGCTGCTGAAGGATATTTCGGGAAGGAACCGTCAGAACTGAATGAGTATGAGGCGGTTATGCTCGCCGGCCTTCCCAATGCGCCTTCGGCTTATTCACCGGACACCAACCCGGAACTGGCTAAGCAACGGATGAGGCAGGTCATTGACAGGATGGTCGAGTGCGAGGTCATAGACCAGACTGAAGCGGATAATCTGCTCGCTCAGGCTGATGAATAGAAAAGAAACAGATCAAAGCGTAAGACAAAAGAAAAAACCGTAGGACTGCAACTGAAAAGTCCTACGGTTTTCATTATGGTCTGGAACTCATTTGTGGATCTTGGAATCATTCGACAGTTACTCGTAAAGAGCCGCAAAAATCATCACCTTCTAAGGTAAGATAGTTATCACCTTCCTCAAGCGTAACGGAATATGTGCCTGTATCGCTTGTATCTGCGATGATTTTTTCTTCGTTTTTATCACGCCAGTACAATTTAACTGTACCGGAATCGACCGTCAGCTCGTAAGTTACGGTAAGCTCATTGCCTTTTTCCCGTTCCAGTCCGGTTCCGCCGAAAAGGTATTCTGTACCGTTGAAGTCATCGTATTCTGCCGTATAGGAACCGGTATAGGTGTCTTCACCTTCGGCTTTATCACCCTGCAGATCTTTCTCGTCTGTAACCGCATACTTGCTGAAATGCTGGAGCATATCATTAAAGCCGTTTATAACACTATCTTTCAGGTTGTCGCCGCTGCACCCTGTAACAGCAAAAGCCAAACATAAGGAAAGCATAACGGCAGTCAGAATTTTTATTTTTTTCATATCATCACCCGCCAATCCTCGTTACAATATTCATACCGATAATTGCAATTGCGCCAACCGCATAAATGCTGTTAATCACGACACATACCTGCATAAGTTTGGATTTTACTTTTCCTTTGGTATAGCTGAGAATGGAAAAGATGCCTGAAAAAATCATAAAGGCGGCGTAACTGTAAACCATAATCTCCGCTACTGGGGATTCCAGCGCCCAATCAAAGGTACGCAGTGGCAGGATCGTCCACGGGACAAAGAGCATAATGGTAGAAATCGCAGTTAAAATTTTGTTTTTCATTGTAGTTATCTCCTTTCAGATGCGCCGTATCGCATACAGGATACGACAAGTGCCAAAATAGTGATTCCGACTGCAACAGGCAGCCACGGAAGCCAAGCGATTTGTGTTTCATAAACACCTTCAGCAGCTCTCCCATACGCCACCATTATCAGATAGAACGGATAGCTCATCGGGTAGGCAAACCATATTTTTGTGTTTATCATAAGCACGGAAGGTACAATCGAAGCCAGACCGATACCGACCGAAAAAATGGGAGATTGAATTAAAGTGGAAACCGCAAGGTATACAGCAGCCATTGGAATTGCAGCGGCATAGATACTGCATACATTTTTGCAGACATATAACGGCTCAAGGATAAAATTATAATCCTGCGTATGGGTAACGATTGCCGCACAGATATAGTACGCTCCAATGGACATAACCATCTGAAGTGCCGCCAACAAAATCAGGACTGTGAATTTAGCAAGACATAGTTTCGTTGTGCTAATCGGCAGGGACAGCATTTTCAAAATTCCTTTGTTCGAGCGTTCCGTTTGATTCAGCAGTACCGTACAGATGACCAGCGACGCCGGGATCATAAACCAAACCATACCCATAAAGCCCTGAATGAAAAAGTTGTTTTCCGGCGTAATCGGGATTCCTCTCAGGTCGAAATTCATATCCGCATTGATAATGCTCGGAATCCACATCATAATGACAGGGATTAGCAAGATCAATAAGATTTTAGAGCGGCGGATTTTTTTGAGTTCCACTCCGACTAATGATAAGAAATTCATTCAAAACACCTCCTTACTTTCAGATAAAGGACTTCTGCAATACCGAACACGACTGTTTCAATCCCGCAAACAGCTAAAAATAAGGTGGTACGGCTATTTTCCACTGCCGCAGAGAGCATTTGATACGGGGAAGCAAACGGAAACAGGCTCAGCACAATATTATCCTGCGGAAGAATGGAAAGCGTAAATACTAAAATCACGCCAATACCGAGGGATACCCACATATTCTTGCAGGCGGACGCAATGACCAGCATAAACATTACAGTCGGCAGCGTAACTACAATTTGGAAACCTGCGGTTTTCAATATTTCGGTCAAGTCAAATACATAGCTTGGGAACCAATACTTAGCGCAGCCGACTAAAACCACCATTTCTATGACTACCATTGCGGATAGCACCAAAGCGGCAATAAGGAATTTTCCGAAGAACATATTTCCCTGACGAATGGGAAGCACCGACATTTTCTGCATACCGTTATCGGCATATTCCGTGTGGTACATCATACAAGCGCCGCAAATGGAAATGAGAATATTCAACATCGCCATCATCTGCCAATTCGCAGACATCAATATGTTTATCGGATCGCCTGAAAGTGATGTTATTTCCTCTGCTTTTACCATCATATAGACCACTGGAAAAGCTGCTGCAAGAAAGCCGCCTGCCAAAAAAGCAGGAAGATAGCCTGTGCGCTTCAGCTTTTTAGATTCTATTAAGAGACTCATACCGTACCTCCTCTCCTACGATTATCTTCATCAATCATAGCAAGGAAAGTATCTTCCAGATTATCCGTTGGAAATCCGGCGGCACGAGCGCTTGTTTTCAATTCTTTTTTTGTTCCTTCAAACAGCAGATGACCGTGATTCAGAATACCAATATCGTCAGCCATAAGTTCTACTTCAGGAAGCAAGTGAGAAGAAACCAATACCGTGCAGTCATATTTCTGCGGCAGGGAACGAATCAGGGTGCGTATCTCGTGAATACCAACCGGATCGAGTCCATTGGTCGGCTCGTCGAGAATCAGGATCGGCGGTCTGCCGATCAATGCGCCTGCCAAACCTAAACGCTGCTTCATACCAAGAGAATATTTCTTTGCCAGTCTTTTTCTAAATTCAGTTAAGCCGACAAGCTCCAGAGCGTCATCGACACAGCTTTTTGGAAGCTCAAGAATTCTCCGTATAATTTCAAGATTTTCCTCTCCGCTCAGATTTCCGTAAAAGGCGGGTGCTTCTATAAATGAGCCAACTTCCTTCAAAATGGGAACTCGGTCTGAAGGGTATGTTTTTCCGTCAATATGAAAGCTTCCTTCTGTCGGCTGCGTCAAACCGAGAAACATTTTCATCGTTGTGGATTTTCCCGCTCCGTTCGGACCTAAAAATCCATAAACACTTCCTTTGCGAATATGGAGATTCAGATGGGATACTGCCGTGAAATCGCCGTAGGTTTTCGTCAGATTTTGAGTTTCGATTATATTCATATTGTGAAATCTCCTTTCCTTTGTTGTCTTTAGTATAAAAGCGTAACCTTGTGTCAACCTTCTCTCTACCTTACATTTACCTTACTTTTGAACTGCACTGCGAAAATGCGGGAATGATATGCTATAATATAGGAAAAGGAGAATTGCATTATGGACTATGATTACTTAAAATACAAAAAAATCCTCATCGTAGATGATGAGGCTGATCTGCGTGAAATGGTAACATCTATTTTAGATCAGGACGGTTTCAAAATAATCAAGACTGCCGGAACAGTAGCCGAAGCTCTGAAAATATGCAGGGAATGGGAGCCTGATCTTGCCGTTCTCGATGTAATGCTGCCCGATGGGAACGGCTTTTCTCTGTTTGAACAAATGAGGACTTTTACCGAAGTCCCAGTTCTCTTTTTAACTGCCCGTGGAGAAGATGAGGACAAGCTGAAAGGATTGGGACTTGGTGCAGATGATTATATGGTAAAGCCGTTCCTGCCAAAAGAATTATCCCTGCGTATCGGAATCATTCTGCGGCGGTACTACAAAGGCGAAGATCCTATCGTCCAGCTTGCCGGAAGCCAAATTGATTTTGACCGTGCCGAAGTGATAAAAGAAAATAAACATTTCCCGCTGACTGCAAAAGAACACGATATACTGCTGGCGCTCTACCGCAATGCGGGAAGAATTGTAACCATCGATCAACTCTGCGAAGCTGCGTGGGGAGACAATCCATACGGATATGAAAACTCGCTGATGGCGCATATCCGCAGAATCCGAGAAAAAATTGAAGCGAACCCGTCAAAGCCAGTATCTCTCATTACAGTAAAGGGCTTAGGCTACAAGTTAGTATTAGCGGGGAAATGATATGAAAGATATTACGAAACTCATTCGGCGGTTTGTAGGCATATTGCTGTTAAGCACAGTATTGGTCATCGTCCTTAACATTATTATCCTTGCTGCTATTTCCGCAAGTCAAACGGCAAATGGCAGACCGTGGACGACTGCAAAAGAAACTGCTGAAGCTTTACAGGAAACGGAGACGGGATATGTCTTATCCGGCGATATGACGGAGCGGTTAAGCGGGGAAAATGCGTGGGCAATCTATATAGATAATGACACATTAGAGGTAAAATGGCACACAGAAAATCTGCCGGATACCGTTCCTCTACACTATACGATCTCCGACATTGCAAGTCTGACACGAGGATATATTGACGGATACCCTACCTATACGGGAGAATGCGAAAACGGATTGGTCGTTGTAGGCTATCCGAAAGACCGATATTGGAAACATATGTCTCCGAGTTGGGATTATGATTTCATCAAAAACGCTCCCTATACGGTTCTTGTCGTTATCGGTGTGAATATTTTTTTGATTTTCCTGATTTATATGATTGCCAATTCCAAGCTGCTGAAATCCGTCAAACCGATTACCAATGGTATACAAGCGCTGCCTTCAGGCGAGCCTGTTTATGTCAAGGAAAAAGGACTTTTATCTGACCTTGCCGCTAAAATCAATCAGACTTCCGATATTCTCCAAAGGCAGAAGCGAAACCTGCAAAGGAAAGAGACAGCAAGGGCAAACTGGATTTCCGGCGTTTCTCACGACATTCGCACACCGCTTTCTATGGTAATGGGGTATGCCGGACAGATTGAGGACAACGAAAGTCTGCCGGAAAGCGAAAGGAAAAAAGCACGGATTATCCGCCAGCAAAGTACAAAAATGAAAAATCTCATCAATGACCTGAATCTTGCCTCGAAGTTAGAATATAATATGCAGCCGATCCATCCAGAGCCTGTCAATCTCGTAGCAGTGGCAAGACAGAGCGTTGTTGACTTTATCAATTTAGATATGGAAGAAAAGTATCCGATAGAATGGAATACAGATGAAGCATTGACTGCCTGTGTCATAAATGGAGATAAAGAATTGTTGCGGCGGGCAATCGGAAACCTGATTACAAATTCTCAAACGCACAATCCTGATGGCTGTACGATTTCAGTATGCGTCCGAAAAAGCGATACAGAATATAAGATTGTTGTAGAAGATAACGGCGTCGGCGTTACCGATGAAAAGTTAGAGAAGCTCAGGACTACGCCCCACTATATGATGAGTGACAGCGGGACAACCGAGCCACGGCACGGCTTAGGGCTTTTGATTGTCGGACAGATCGTTTCCGCCCATAATGGTACAGTGTCTTTCGATCACGGGAAACAAGGCGGATTTGCCGTTACAATTTCTTTTTCCATTCCAAAAGATAGTCAATAAATAATAAGAAAACCGTAGGGCTGCAACTTGAAAGTCCTACGGTTTTTCTGACCTATGATCTTATTCATTTTAGATGATTTTCAACCTGAATCATTGATGATAAAAATAATTCTTGGATTTCAAATAATTCAAATTGTCCTTAACCCACGAATTATTCGCTACTACTTTGTTGATTTTCATTTCTATTTTCATTGCTGATGTTGACAGGATCATTTCATTTTCTAATAATCCATTTTTCATTTTGAAACTTGTTATTTCACTCCACGGAATGAATAAATTGTCTGCAATGTCCCAATCGCCGTGAACAGGAAACAGGTTAATCCCGTTATCGCTAAATCCGAACAAATACGATGTTGCTTGTTCAAATGCCATTACATTGACAATCCCCGTTGGCAAAACCCATTTTACTTTAGATTTAGTATGTCCGCATAGAATATTGTTAGCATATTCATAACCAAAGGTTTCCAATCCGTTTTTTACTTTTTCTAAGCTTAACATATTTATACCTCCTATGGTATTAAAGAAGCTCCATAGCTCTTTTATACAACGGATCTAACTCACATCCGCAGTTCCCACATTCTTTATCAGCCTGTTTTATTGCTGATACCAAAGTATCCTTATCGGCTTTCCCGTCCAGCCATTCCTGAGCCGGAACAGCTATTAAGTCCCAACCGGACGCAGCGAATTTTTGCATAATCGCTTTCAATTCTTCCATAAGCGTACTCCTTTCTTCCTGCCGTTATTTCAGCAGGTTAATTTCATTTTGCAAATTTTTCAAAAATGCGCCTGCGTGAGCGCCGTCCATCTGTGTATGATGGAACTGGAAAGAGATGGGCAGGTAATACCGAAACCATTTCTTTTTGTATCTGCCCCAAATAATAAAGGGATTATTGAAAATACCACTGTTCATACCAACAGCTCCGTCAATTTCCGTATCTATGATAGCGGAAGTGCCGATGACCATACTATTTTCGGATAAGTCCCTGTCCTGACAGCTTGCGGCGACCTGTACCGTATATTTCAGATACTCCTCGTTGAACTGATTTAACTCGGCTTTATAGGAAAGGTCGCAGGAGCTGACTTCGCCTTCTTTGTTTTTCACTATGGTATTGACTGCTATGGTGTCATACTGTATGAGTTTATCGCCGACCGGAAGGATATAAAACTCCTTTACCTCTGCGGCGGCTCTGCCGATACAGTAATCGAGCAGCATATTAAACTTCAGGCTTCTTTTCCTGCTGACCTTGATCAGATTTGTGACATCAAGGGTTTTGAAAAAAGTTACCATTGGATTGGGTGCTTTCATCCAAAGTGCATATGCCGTAGCTCGTGCAGTATCTTTAGGGTCGACTTCTTTAGGCATAATATCCTCCGTTTACTCAGCTTTCCGGATTGGGTGGCGCACAACTGTTTTCAGTCTGCTCACATCACATTTTCTCGGATCGCTCAGATAGATTTCGTGATGGTATCTTGTGTCCGTAATATCCAGCTCATACCCGTTTGCTTTCATATAGTCGTGCATTAAATCAACGGTGGCAGGCTCATCGTCATAAGAGCCGATGTGCATACACTGAACGCACAGTCCTTCATCATAGGGGAAGAACTCAACTTTAGAAAAATCCTGCTTTTTCTTTTTTGTTGCTTCTTCAACTGCCCACTCAAAATCTTCCTTCGTTACGAAGTCCGGCAGCCGGATCATAGAGATAAAATGCATATCTTCTTTTCTGGCGTAATCAAGTCCCTTTGTGTTTTCCTGCCACCAAAGTCCTTCAAGGGGCGGTACGACATATTCAAAGAAACCCTCGATCTTATGCTTCCCCTTGTAGCTCATCTTTATGGTAAAGGCGATGCCGTACAGCAAGCCGATTGAGTTTTTGTATTCTCCGTTTTCCTCGTTAGGATTGCCTTTTCCCCGGACGGCGATATAGTTCATTTTCGGAATCTCTATAATTCCGGGCTTGTTCTTCGGCATATAAAATTCCTTGTATTCTTTCTTGTAATCAAAAGCCATTTTGCTTACTCCTTATCAGTCCAATATGTTATCACATATATCTTCCTGTTCAACAACTTAGGATTTTGTCATCATCAAAACAGTAAATTCATTACCGACATCATCGTTCCAGCTTCACATTCTGCGTAATCAAGAGTATTGTCTGGATATAAATACACTTTTGAAAATTCTTTTGCCTTTTCTTTTACTTCATCGCTAATAATTACCGAATTACAGTTCTTGCAATGTAATACAGGTGCGTTTATGACTTTTATAGTTTTTCCGTTGATGGTCATAGAAAATCCGCCAGTTTCCGTGTGTAGTGTGTTATGGCATTTTATACATTTCATTGTAAACCCTCCTTGAGAAATTAAAATTTTCTAATCTATGTATTCTACTAAAGTCGTGGTAAACCGTTTTTATAGTCAAATACGATCGTTTTGTAAATAGAATTTAGATTGACGATCATAATGTATTCCTCGTCCGTTTCTTTGACCGCTATAAAGCCAGCTTTTCGATATAGCTTTACTGCATAATTGTCCTTTTGAACAGATAAAGAAAGCTTCGCATAACCGGCAGCTTTTTCCGTTGACATCATTTGCGTGAGTAATGAAGTTCCGATTCCCATACCCCTGTACGCTTTAAGGACAGACATTGCAAGCGATGGAGTATTATCATCAATATGTCCGTAATCGTTCATAATTCTTGCCCATATTGCTCCAACAATATTGCCGTCAACTTCTGCAATCAAAGCCTTATCGTGTTTGCTGTTTCCAAAGTCTGCAATATATACTTGCAATTCGGGACAAGCTATCACTGATTTAGGCGGCGCAGCCGTACCATCCGGAATATAAATTGCTTCGTACAAAAAGTCACCGAGCAGACTATATTCTTCTTTTCGCATTTCTCTTATAGAGTAGTTCATATCTTACTCGTTCCTTATCCATTTAAAAATAGCCTTACCGCATACAAGCATTTATAAACTTCATAGGTACATTCATTCGCTTTGCAACCTGTTCCGGCGTCATTCCACTATCCAAGAAACGCTTGCATACGACCTTCATATTCTCTCCGACTTCGATAATATGCTTATCAGGATCATAAAAGCGGACGACTCTCTGCCCCCAAGAATGTTCCATAATCGGGTGGATATATTCAATATCACATTCCTTCAGCCTCTCGGCAAACTTATCGAAATCATCTTCCTCAAAATAAATCTCGAAGTTGTTGCCGCCAAAAGAAATGTCATTTGTACCGATAAAATTTTTATATGTTTCAACAGTTTGTAAGGCTAAACCGCCTGTTAGTGTCTTATTTGCTCCAAAGTCCATAATGATATGAAGTCCAAAGACTTTTTTATAGAATTCAACTGATCTGTCCATATCAGTCACTACCAACATAGGATTTTTCAACTTCATTCTCGCCACCTCCGAAAATTAGTATCATAATCGATAACTTTATTTGCGATATTTTTTTATATTTATCTTTGGTATTACGATTGATAAAATAACCATTATTGCAATGATTCCAAGTCCGCTGCATAATATAAAGACATTTTGATTAAAACTGCCATACAATAATAAAAATGCTCCTATTCCGCAGAAAACTACACATCGTCCGAATAAATGACAGATTGCCTCCTCATTATAAGTCGCTTTTTCTTCTTTACTCATTGTATTCCAACCAGCAAGAAACCAAGTACCCTTTTGATGATAAATATTCACTCCCCATACTACTGCTCCCAAAGAAATTGCCAGTGTAATGATTATCTCGAAGATATTCATACATTTCACCTTCTTTCATAATAAACGCCTTAATGGAATTTCTTTTCTCTGTTAAACTAAAAATGCAATTTATTTTTGATTGGGTTTTCTTTTAATAGCCAGCAGCTTCATATAGTCATCGAATTCAGAAGTATCGGTTGGCTTAAACATCACCCATTTCCCGTCACGATAAGTTGTTGCTTCATCATATTGTCTGCAAACGGAGTCAGAAAGCGAATCTCTTATATCTTCAAATTTTGCTCTTTCATCTTTTCCAAAAATGATCATAAAACCAACGCAATTCCTTCTTGCGTACAGGCTACAAAGCGTTTTGCCGCCTCTGCGGTACTTATATTCATAAGTCCAGTTCTTACCGCCTGTATTCCATAGCCGTTCCATATCGTATTTTTCTTCAATCACCGAACACAGCTCTTGCCAGATCTCAAACAAAGGCTGTCCGAGCAATTCCGTCATCGTTGATTGAGAAGGGGTGTTTTCAAGCATTATATCTCCTCCGTAAATTAGGATTTATCGAGAAAATTGTTTATCCAATCATCAAGAAAATTCATTTGCTCATCTGTATGAAACCAATGCTCTCCATTTTTCATAACAGTAAGTGTTGCGTTAGCTTGTTCTGCAAATTCAGATATAGTCGAATAAGAAGTCAAATTATCTTTTTCGCCAAATAAAATATGTGTTGGAATTTTCCATATAATCGGATTCTCTTTCGCATAACAGAGATAATCCCATGAAAGTGTCTCTCCAAAACTTGTTTTGATTTCTTTTTTATCTCGAAGTTCAGCTTCTGTAACATTTGCCAAAAACATCATATCTGTAATTAGTTTTTCCATATTTACAACAGGAGAAACAAAATAGGCTTTCTCTATTTGCTTATCTGATAAGGCATTCATAGCCCAATAGGCACCTATACTATTTGCAATTACCTGAACAGATTTGTAATTCTTACAAATCAAATCAAAAAGCGGTGGAAATTCTTTTTTTGCTTCCCATGGAAATTGTGCGGTATAGTTAAGACCAACCACATCACAATCACTAAAAAGAGACTGGTAATGTACTGATTCTTCTGCATTACCACCCTTTCCATGTATATAAATGACTATTTTATCCATAATAAATGTCCTCCACAACTTCCAAGTTGCTCTTCCTGCACCCGCACACATCAATTACTCACTTTTTTTCAATGTCATCATGAACTCCCGGACCATCTCGCGATCCAGCTCGCCGATCTCATCACGCGCATTGTCTTTACGGGTAATATATGAATCGTCACCGGTTTCCAGATACCCGTACAACTGCATATATGGGTCATAGCCGGCATCTTTCAGAGCCTTGACGATTCGGTCCATACGGACTCGGAACTCCTGTTTATCCAAGGGAACCGCCTCCGCTATACCATTCATCGGCTTCTTTTTTTCGTTTATCATACTCTTTTATCTCTTCTTGTGTGGCCGGACGGACCTGATGCTTGCCGCAATCAGGGCAGTCCGTCACATTCTCTTCATCAGATGCAAATAGATATTTGCACGCATCACAAGCGTAAATCACTTCTTATTCCTCCTTTACCTCCGCATAATCGTACTCCAGCAGATCCTCGACCTGGCAGCCCAATACCTTGGATAGGGCAATTAAGGTGCCACCGGTGGCTCTGTTGATATCCATTGCGCGGTTATCATACTCCTGAAGGGTCCTGAGATTCACCCCCGACCTTTCTGCCAGTTCCTTCTGTGAATAGCCGCACGCCTTTCGCAGCATCCTTAGCTTTGTCGGCAGTTTTTTTCTGCGGGCAATCGCATTGACGGTATCCACAAACTTGAGTTCGGATGCCTCGTGAAGGGTTGGATACATTTTCCGGATTTCCGTCATCGATACAATCTGGGATATCTCTCGGAACGAAACCCCTGTATACCACTGGTAGAATGCCACAATCCATCCGCACCAGTATTCAGGGGAACGGTCATACTCAGCCTCTGCCTCTGGCAGCTCCATATCAGCGCCACTCTTTCGCACAACCTCCATTGCAAGTTCCACACCGGACATACCGGAAACCACCCTCGGTGTGCCCTTGGCAAACTGCTCAGCCAGATCGCTTACCAGGAACATACCGAAAAACTCATTGATCTCAAAATGGCAGGTATTAACCGCATAATCCATCATCTCGCCGAGATTATTCATAGCGTCAGATAAATATTGTTCATCGTAAGCGTGGGTCATCCGGGGTCAACTCCTCTCTTAAAATATCACGCATATACAGACCGTTCAGGTCGTCCTTTTCAAGTTCTGCTCTATAGGCCGCTCTCGCCTCATCGTCACGAGCCTTACGCTTGGCATAATATTCGGTATTATCTACACCCACATAGGATATAAACTGGATCGCATCAAAGGCCGCCGGGCTTTTCAGCACGATCTGCTCTCCCAGTTTTCCAAGGCGCATAGCATAAGACAACTGATTCAGCGATATTTCATTTCCGATAAAAGCTCTGGCAAAGGAAAAATAGGAATCATCTGCACGGTAGCCGATAATTACATCATACTCGGACAGATCCAACAAATAATTCTTTTTCAGCCAGTCAATGCTGCGCTGCTGTATGGGGGAGGAGACTCGAATTTTTCTGTAAGTAACAAGAAGTGCCAGCCAGTGCAGGATGGTATATTCAGATAAGTTCAGCACCTTCAGCTTGCTCAGATCAATCTCATACTGGTTGCAGTATCCGTCTATATTCTCGCTGCACGCCCATTCCTTTGCCAGTTCCAAATGCTCCGTGCAGTAAAATCCGCGTCCATAGTCGTTATATGTTTTCCCTTTTCCATATACAGGCTTTTTTATAATCTCGGGGGATCCGTGATACAGTATCGTCTTCATCGCCATGCTCCTTTCTACGGATATAATTCGTCCTCAACTATATTATACGCATTATATCCGTAGAAATCAAGGCTTTGAAGAAATTTCTCAATTCTTGTCTTCTGATCGGCTGAAAATTCGGTCGAGGTTCTTTTCTGAAATATAAGTATCAAAATACGGGAGCCGAATCATAAGACAAATCTCCCGGTCTTCTGTCGCATCAATTTTTATATACTCAGCCGCCTTGCTGATATCGATCAGCAGCTGAAGCTCTGCAGCACAGGTGCATTCAAGAAACGGCAATGTCACCTCGATCCAAGCTTCAGCCTGCTCCTCATCGGCCACTGCCCGTATCTTTCCGCCTTCGTTTGCCGCAAGCCGGTCGCACTGATCCAGGAGCTGTTCATACCGCACTTTCTTCTTTGCCGATACTTTTTTGGGCAGCACCCGCATAAACTCACTGTAACCTCGAATCAATTCAGCGTCTTTTTTTAATTCTTCAGGCAGTACCTTTGGTTTCCTATCAGCAGAATAGTCTTTTACATAAACGCCACTTCTCATGGTTACACCTCATCTTTTATGTAATAAAAAAAGAGGGCACCATCTGCAGATAAGCAAATAGCGCCCATATATAATACCGAGCAAAGTCACCACTGTGTACAATGGTCCTCTTGCGAGAACGGGGTGCGAAGACAAGCTTACTTTAAAAATATCACTCTAAAAGGAGTGTTTCAGCGGACCTCTAAAATCGGCGTTGTTGTTGGTGTTTGCTCCGATATCCAACATATTCATCCCGTTAAGTCTGCCAGATTGATAACTGTCTTATGCTTTTTTCGAGCGTACTCAGTAAACTGTGCTGCGCCTCCAATAGAGTGCTCCACATATGCAATCACATAGTCAGACTGTTGAACCATCCATTGATTTCGTTTTGAAATGGCAAAACGCGGCGGCGTATATTCCAGCCCTTCGGGATAGATTGTTTCGGTATAACTTAGCTGATTGTACTCTTTTTCCCTTTCCGGCAGGTATGCCAGCACAATCGAATATGAGATCTGCAGATTCCGCGATTTCAGTTCTCGCAGAACCGCAGCAACCAAATGGTCAAATTGACCGTTATTTCCTACATAAAAAACATTGACACCATATTCCGCTATCAAATTTTCTATTTGGCGCGTGAGGAGATCTTTGATATCTTTGTTTATAATCCGATGTCCAAAGAAAGTGCAACTTGACATTCTCTATCTATATTTTGTCACAGTGCCGAAAGGAGGTTCTCCGGCCGGATTTTCTAATATACCCCTTTTGTTTCATTCCAACACGCCTATCTTGATAACTATTGGTATCAACATTTTCTCCCAGTATATCATAAAATATAAAAAGTTGCAACCAATAGTACTCAAAAATACAGATTTTTTACGGGGTCAAGGAAATGGAACAAAAGCTGCGCCGAGATCTTAATATGGGAATAAACCTGAGGCGATTGCGAATAGAGCATGGATATTCGCAGGAATCGCTTTGCATCGAGTTGCAGCGGCGCGGTATAGATATCGGAAGAAGTGCTTATCAAAAATACGAAGAGGGGCGTCTCAATGTCAAAATCAGTGTACTGATTGCATTAAAAAACCTCTACGAATGTTCCTATGATGACTTCTTCTCAGGTCTCGCACCTGAAGAATAACAAAGTCAGTAACCGCAGGCGGTGTTCGCCTCATGTTGCTGGCTTTTTAATTTGGCCGTTTTGCTTGATAGATAGCCTCAAATGCTCTGTCTATTAAGTCATCGATAATAATGCGTTCGTAGCTTCTTTTTTCCTCCCAGTTTGAACGGACATTTGCCATAACTCTATATGGTTTTATTTTAGTCAGCTCGTTAAGTCCTATATAAATCAGCTTCAGTTCGCCCCGCGTAAGAGGAAAATCAACGGGCTGGTTATTATGTTCTATCATCCGATTATAAGCCTCATATTCTCTGATCCTGCGCAGTGCGTTCTGATAATGCTGGCGTGCAGCATTTTTAGAGATTCCAAGTGTATTTCCGATCTGAACAAAAGTCATTTTCTGTTCCCTAAGTTTATATACTTCCTTCTGTCTTTCTGTGAAAAAACGGAAAAAATCTTCCATTGCAGCGCTCCTTTTCACCCAAATTGAGCCTTATTGGTATCAGTATTTTCCCGCATTATAGCATAAAATACTATTGTGTTGCAACCAATAATGGTCAATTTTTCCGAAGAGAGGTGATGGCGTTGGAACAGAAATTAAAGCGTGACCGCAATATGGGCGCAAATTTGCGGAAAATGCGTGAAGAACATGGACTGTCTCAAGAAAAACTTTGTGTCGAGTTACAGCGCCGTCGTTGTGATATCGGCAGATCTGCTTACCAAAAATATGAGGACGGCAGACTTAATATCCGGATCAGCGTTCTGATCGAGTTAAAAAAACTTTATAATTGCACTTATGACGATTTCTTTGAAGGGCTGGATACCCAGCCAAGTGACGCAGAATAATTCCGATGGTCCCAAAATAAGGGCTGTCGGGATTTTTTATTTTGCGGGATAGATCATTTTCGCGACAATCTGTTCCCTGTTCACAAACGGATCTTCCCAATACCTTGAATCAATGGAGTTCTGCGTATTGTCGCCGAGAAGATAGTAACAGTCTTCCGGCACAATAAGCGCATCCGTATCCCTAATTGGAATCCCGAGCGTTGTCATATAGGTAATCGCCGATAGATCAACTGTTTCACCGGGCAGAGCTGCTACGCGCTTTACCAAAAGTCGGCCACCGTGCTCAAATATTACGATATCTCCTTTTTTGATCTCTGAAAATACACGCACACCGAGTATAAAGCTATCTTGCTCCAGTGTCGGCTCCATTGAAGCCGTGGGAACATACCCAAAGAGAAAAACAAATCGCATCAACAAAAAAATAATGAGCGTGACAAACAAAGGAACAAGCCATACCTTCAGGTGCCGCCATACTGCTTTCATCATAAAATACCTCCAAAAAGAAAAAGGGGGATACGAAAACGCTGTGGTCTTCGTATCCCGTCTGTTAGATTTCCATAAGCGCCAGGATTTCCGGCTGAGTATGCAAAAATCGTTTGGCGCGTGTCATCCACATCCGCACCTTACCGTCTGACGCATTCATCATCGCTCCAATTTCCCGGCTGCTGTATCCGTTCGATGCGTAGTACAGTGCCTTGATACCATTTTGTACAGCCGGCGTTGCTCGCTTAGTAACAATGCAAAGTGCTGCAGAAAGCTCTCCGGATATATCCGGTTCCAAATACTCCGCTTCCGCCGCGTTTGCATCCTCCAACGATATTTCTTTGCTATATTGATAATTGACCTTGATCAGCGCATCACAAATTTCATTCCAGATCAGTCTGTACGCATATGTAGAAAAACAACCGCCTTTGTCCGTATAAGCCGCCTTGCACAGTCCAATATATCCTATCTGTATCAGATCCTCATAAGAATAGATGCCGCCCTGATTAAGTCCGTAAACCTTATCTTTTATGACTTTCCCAACCAGTTTCATATTTTCCTCTACTTTTTTCTGTTGGGCTTGGCTAAGTTTCATGACGCTGCACCTCCCTCCAGCAATTTCAGTTCCGGCTGACGCTGCGGTGCTGCGTGATTCTTTTTCTTATTCCTGTTTTCCAGAAGATTACGGGCCTCCCGAATGACTTCCTTGCAGTAATACTCGCCGAGATACCCGATATGTGCCTCCGACAGCGGCGCCGCCAGAATATCAGCCAGCCACTGATAAGCATCTTGCTTACTCATCATCCCACTCTTATAGAGCTGATCAAAATAGTAATGTGCCGTTCTGCGTAAAGAACGCAGCTCGTGATTCGCAAGACTGCCCACAGGAATGTTAGTGCCGGTATGGACGCGGACATAGGAGTCACAGGCCGGATAATTTTTGCATACATAAAGCATTGTGTTTTTACTGTTATCACGATAAATGCCGTCTGCGCTGCGCAGAACAGCAGGACTGCCGCAGTAAGGACAGCGGACAGACGATTGATTAAATCCCTTTCTTCGTTTCTTATTCATAAATTCTGACCTCCGATATATAAAACAAAAGAGCCGGAAAGCTGCAAACAAATACAGAGTTAAAGATATGGATGTGATGTCCAAATCTTTAACTCTGCAATATAAAAGCAGCCTTCCGGCTCAACATATTCAAATTGGCTTGCATCATTATGGTTTGCTCAATGCGCATCCCGTAACGGTTCCATACCTCTCATGGATATGTCTGACGCTGTTAGCTATTCAGCGTACCGAAAGCCTGGACGCAAGCCCCTGCCACGGTTATATAGTAGCACATAGAGCAGCCCTTGTCAAGTCAATTAGAAAATTTATGGTTGATTTTTAATCAAAACTTTTCAAATTGGCACATCTTGCGGATGTAAAACCAGTCTGGAGGATCAATCTTCCTCCTCATCGTCATCCTGATACTGCGGATTTAACTGCTTACGGCGTTTGATCACATACAGTCCGATTAAAGTACCGATGGCAATCGCCATACCTCCGCCAAACAAAATCAGGTGCATGGTCGGAATGCCAGAAGCGGTGCTTTCATCTGTCGGTGTGGTCTCTGCTGAACCATTTTCGGAAGCCTCATCTGTGGCAGGGGCTTGCTCCGGATCAGGAACCTGAACACTGGAATTCATACAGGTCAGGATATAACTTTTGCTGCCGCCGATTTCAAGGCGAAGTATGCCGTCTTCTCCGACAACAACATCACCAGGGTACATACCGGCGTCTGTTTTCAGTTCAAATTCCACACCTGCCCAGTCTGCGCCGAGCTGGATTTCCAGCGATGCAGGTTCTGCAACCTGCAATTCCGTACCGTCCGTTCCGCCGGTTGCAAATACTGTCTGCGGCATCATCAGAGCCAGTATGGTAACAACCATAAACAAAAGTCTCTGCCAGGATCTTTTCTTTGCTTGCATCGCTTATACCTCCATATCGTTGTGTTTCTTTTTGCGTCCGTAGATTATAGTTCCGACCACGCCAAAACAGCTAAGGCCAAATAAACCCAACCAGAGCGCTATTTGAGTGTTATCTCCGGTTTTCGGTGGCTCTTCAACCGTAACCTTATCGTTGTGAACCTTAACAGTAAGTGTCTCATCGGCAACCAGTTCTATCTCTACCGGATCGGGGCGCTTGTAACCTGCGCTGACTTCATCTTCCAGTTCCGTTACGGTATACTTGCCAATCCTGAGGTTCTCTATAAAAATCTCACCATTGGCATCAGTCTTGAATACCTCATCGTAATTTTCACCGGTTACGCGGAATGAAAAGCCTTCCACACGACCGTCAGAGGATGTCTTCACAATCTTCAGATTGCCGACCATATGATTATTGATGAACCCAATGCCAGCTTCGTTTTCTACCTCTACCATCTCGCCGTCATTTACGATGGCGAAATAATGATATCCATCATCCTTAACAAAGTTCTCCGGAGCCTGTTTTTCATAAAGGAAGTACCCACCGTATCTAAGATGCTCAAGCTCATACAGTCCAGGCTCATACTCAATCATTTCGCCTACAAGAGTGTCGATATCTGCATTAAACTCCTTGTTGCCGTCCACATCTTTGTAGATTTCAAAGACAGCACCAGAAAGTAGATTTTCCGGATAATCCTTATCCACCTTCGTGGTATGAACCATACCATAGATGTGACGATTCTCGGCTTTGATTTCGATCACGGCACCGTCTTCAGTTACCTCAACGGGGAACAGGACATCATTGGCTACGAAGCCCTCTGCCGGTTTCAGCTCTTTTACGATCCATTTCCCGAATCGTACATCATCAAAGACAAAAATGCCATCCGCATCGGATTTGGCGATAAGCACTGCAGTCTCTTCCGTAAATTCCGTGTCATCTTCTGTGAAGAGGCCAAACAGTGCGCCTTCCACGGGCTTTCCATCCTCATCCACCTTATAGCCTTTGATATCGCTTCGTATGAACTTGTTCTCAATGGTGATATGGATGGTTTCTCCCTCTGTGGTCACATTGACTTCCACCGGCTTTTCGTTGAGAACATAACCGATTGCAGGTTTCAATTCACGAACGATCCACTTGCCGAAGCGAAGATCCTCAAAGCGGAATTTACCTTCGGAATCCGTTTCACTAATAAGGACTGCCGTATCTTCCGTAAACTCAGTTTCACCGTCCTTAAACAGACCGAAAACAGCACCTGTAATGGTATTTCCGTCTTCATCCAGCTTCAGTCCTTCGATATCACCGCGAATATAGCGGTTCTCCAGCTTAATTTCTACCACATCGCCATCTTCTGCGATAGTAACCTGATACGCTTTCTCATTCAGAACAAATCCTGTTGCTGGCTCGATCTCGCGAACGACCCATGTTCCGTAAGGAACATTTTCAAACTTGAAGGTTCCATCCTTAGCGCTTTCCGTCACCATAAACGCATTTTCACGCGTATACTCAGTTTCCTCATTGCTGAAGAGTCCGAATACGGCGCCGGCGATAACCTTGCCATCTTCATCAACCTTCAGCCCAGAAACAGAGCCGTACTTCAGCTCGTTCTCAATGGCAGCACCATCATTAACTGTGATTTCAACCACCTTGGTATCCTGAGAAGCATAACTGAAAGTAAATTCATATTTCGTGTCGTTTAGGATATAGTGTGCGTCAGTGGTGCGTTCCTGTAGATAATAACTGCCCAGAGGCAGGTCGGTACTACAGACTGCTTTACCGTTTTCATCAAAGGTAATGATCTCAATCAATCCGTCCGCCGGTATCATAGTTCCATCCGCTGCAACGATATCAGTCTGAGCATAAAGGCCAAAGCTAATATTCTTTAGTTCTTCGTTCATACCGATACCAAACAGTTCGTTCTGCTCTAAGACCTTGCTCAGATGCACTTCCATTTTCTGGCGTTCGTTGTAAAGGTTACCAGATGTTTCTGTAATTGAAATTTCCTGTCCGGAATAAACAAGCTCAACTGTTTGAATTTTTCCGTTCAGCACCATGCTGTGCGGGGCAGTGATTTCCTGAATATCATATTTACCCAAATAGAGTTCCTTACTGGTTGCGATTCCGTCAGAACCAGTTGTAATGGTATCCACCAGCTCACCCTTTTTGTAGTGCAATACCCCGTCAAGGGTATAGACATTTTCTGCCGCACGGATTTCAAAGACTGCACCAGGCAGATTACTTACTTCATAAACCGGTTTGTACATATTATCGTTTGTTACGACAGATTGAAACACTTCACCGGTCTTGGTAATATGAATGACACCTTTCTGAGGCATATTGGATTTGGTCACATTTACTACTGTGATACCGCCTTCCTCCGTTGCATCCTCTGCTGTAATGTCAAAGTAGACCGGGTCGGGATTCAGTGTATATCCGTAAGGTGCCTGTACTTCTATCAGATAATAACCCTTACCATACTCCAGCGTTTGAGGTGTAATCAGATACCCCTCTTCATTGGTATAGAAGGTATCGATCTCGGTAAGTTCGGGATAAGTGTACTGCATGGATACTTTTGTGCCATCAGGGCGATAGATCTGGAATGCAGCTCCCGCATAGGGAATTGCAAGTCCTGATTCGGCATCTACTTTCTGAATTTTTAGGTAGCTTGTAAATGGCGCATTGTTAATCAGGAATCTGTAGGTTTCACCCTCGGAAGAAATAAAGACATCAAAAGGCTCCATAAATTCCTTTCCTTCTGCACCGGCAACCTGCTTCACCGTATAAGTACCATAAGGCAACCAACCTGTTTCCGCAAAACCGTACTCGTCACAAGTAAGATATGCACGCTCTGTCTCTTTCGCATCTGCATAGGAACCAGCAGACATTAAGTATACCTCAAATTCAGCCTCCGGTTCCGGCGTCTCAATCTGTGTATCTCCATCATCTGCGTGTTTGATCAGTGCAATTTTACCCTTGATTACAGTCTCATACACATCCAGATATTCCGTGTTTTTCTCAAGTGTATAGTGTCCAGGAGTGACATCCAACCAATATACAGTTTCATCGAGTAAGTATCCCTCAGACGGCGTGATTTCACGAATGTTCCAACCCTCGCCGCAAACATAGTAGTCGGTGAGGAAATATCCATTTTCATCCGTTGTATAAGTATCTACCAATACATCATAACGATATACTCCATACACGGCTCCTGCAAGAGAGGCGTTGCCTTGGGAAGCGCCGTAAGGATAGCCCAGTTCTTCCACGACTGTGTCAGAGTCAACTGCCATTGATACGGGAGCATTGCTGCCTTCTCCTTTTGACAGAGTGCGATCCAGTTTAAAGATGTCAGCTCTCCATTTCTTTAAGATATTGTCAACAGAGCGCTCCGTGACCTTGTTCCATTCCACATTGACAATCTGGTCTTCCGGGATCACATACCGATCCGGTACATTTTCTTCTGAAAGGACATAACCGGTGCCAATCGGAACTCGCTCAAAAACAGCAATGCCTGCAGCATTGGTAGTTGCAGTCATGCTGACCGGCTCACCATAAACAGAAGTACCGGTAAGGCTGAATGTAAGTCCCTCTACGAGCCCATCTTCTGCAGTTTTTACCACGCGGACGCTTCCATATTGACGCAGGTTTGCAATATCCAGTGTAATCAGCGGACTGTCATCATCAATCGTGATTTTCCACTCCGCACCCGTTTCCTGATAATAATTTGCCGGAACCTTCGTCTCGCGCACAATATAGGTTCCGTAGGTGATCTCTCCGGATTTTGCGTATCCATCCGCATTGGTAGGACCGATCACTGCCACTTCTTCGCCCTTGAGCGTATAAACCGTAAACTCGGCGCCGCTCAGGTCAACACCAGATTCTGCATCTGATTTCAGTATCTCAACATGACCTTTTTTCAGCTCATTGGTTGCCTTGATCGTTACCACAGCATTATTCTGACTGCTGACCGTCACAGTCCACTCTGTCTGACCGTGGGCTTTATAATTCTTTGGGAAAGTAGTTTCCACTACCCTATAGGTGCCGTAAGGAATATCCTCTGATTTTGCATATCCTCTGTTGTTGGTAGGGCCGATGGTAGTAACTTTACTGCCGGAAGAATTATATACGGTAAAAACAGCACCGCTTAAATTATGTCCGTCTTCCGCAGCTTCCTTATACACCTCAATGTTGCCTTTTTTCAGTTCGTTTACCGCATTGATCACCACAACCCCGTTGTTGGAAGAATTTACCGTAACTGTCCACTCCGATTTTCCGGAAGAAGTATAATCAGTTGGGAACACGGTCTCAACAACCTTGTAGGTGCCGTAAGGAAGATCTTCCTTGGTACACGCATATCCCTTTGAATCGGTAGGCCCAATTCCATACTCAGCACCAGTCTGTGTATTGGTTGCCAGGAAATACGCTCCGCTTAACGCCTTACCGTCAGGATCCCTTTTATAAATCTCAATCTTTCCGGACTCCTCTACAAACTCAGGCACAACGATCTGGACAACCGCTTCCGGATAAGATCCCTTGGACATACCTTCAATCGTACTGATTTCAGGGCCTCGGTCATTTCCGGTATGGGTTACAAAGTTCTTTCCATCATACTTACCGGCATAGATAGCAACATGAGCAATGTCCCCAGTGGGGATGTGCTTGAAAACAATCAGGGAGCCAATTGGAATCTCCTCATTCGCAGAAAAATTGTCTCCGTTTGAACTTTGGGTAAAGCCGATTCTTCGTGCCTTACCTGAATTTACCCAATTGTTTGCCGCTGTATTATAGGAACTTGCAGATCTGGGATTGGACGGTCTTGCTACACTACTGGTGTCGATGCCCGCAATGTTCGGAAGATAATTGTAATACACATAGGAAACATAGGATGCACAACAAAGTCCGCTGCTTTCAAATCCAGCAATATCCGGCGCAAGACCGGTAGCTGTGCCGGCTTTTGATACGGTCTCAGTACCATATTTCACAAGGCCATATGAAATGTTAGAGTCATAAGCCGTTGCATTGGAACTATAAGCCTTGAATATGGTTCCGTCGTCCTTTTGCGCCTGAACCTTATACCCGGTATATGCAAGTGCATCGAGATAAACATTGTCCAGCATCTCATCCGGGATATCCGATGCAGGAGCTGCGAAAACTGTTGTCGGAAATGCTGAAATGAGCATCAGTATTGCCAAACATAAGGACAGAAATCGCGATTTAATCTTCATTTTCTTTGTCATAATAGTTCGTCCTTTCTTATTTTGGGGTGTAAAAAAGCCCCATTGCATTGAAGCAATGAGGCTTTCGTTTCGTTTAATAAGGATTAGTATTTGTCTGTATTTTCTGCAGCTACAGTGATCACACAATACCACATTCCGCTTTCATAGGTTACACCGACCGCTATATAACCGTACTCCGAGGATCCAATGTAGTTCCAGTGGTTTGGACTGTTCTTTATTAGCATCGCAAGTTTGAGAGCAACTTCATCAACCGTTCCGGAGTATCCGGCCTTGGCGATGGCTTCACGGGCATTCGCTCTGTAATACGGCTTACCGCTGCCTCCGTACACGGACGGATCCACATACTCACCATACTGAAGTGCTGTTGCTGCTGCACGCTGGTCATTTGTATCATGAGCAAAATTACTCACAATCTGTCGGCTTCGATACTCAGCATAGCCTGTAAGACCCGTGAGACTGACTGCAGGAGAATTTCGGAATTCATTCACATATTTCTGAACTTCCTTGGCAACCGCCTTGGTATCACTTGCTCCGGCCATTGGTTCTTGGGGTATGTCCGGTTCTGAAGAGACGGCAGTTTCTTCCTTTTCCGAATCATACTGGGGTGAAGAAGTTGTTCCTGCACTTTCCTGAGAATGGTCATCTTTCTCTGGCATTTTTTCGCTCATACTCTCAGTTAGTCCAGATTCAGATTCCTGTTTTGAGTTATCCATAGTTTCTTCTGGTACCCATTCGTTCTCTTCAGATGTAGGCTCCTTATCCGTCTCAGTGAAGTTTGATATGGAGTCGTTATCTTGAGCTTCCTTGGACACGGAGCTATTATGATCGGCCGCTGAACTCTCAGTTGATGAAGATTCAGACGATTCAAGTGAGTCTTGCATATGGCATGCGCTGAGTACAAAGCAGAATGCCATGCAGCATAGTATTGGGAACATAAAAATCAACTTTTTCATGACGCATTCCTCCAGTTCGTGTTTCTATTATACTACATTACACGAATGAGTCTGTAGAAATGCAACAATTCAACCTGCGAGCCGTAAGAACCCGCGTTCAGCCTCATCGATGCATCGGTCAAGAATCTCAAAAAAGCGGGAGGGTTGCAGTTCAGTATCCAGCCATTGCGTGGCTCTATACGAATAACAGCCGACAGCATCATTGATTGCATGGCTTCCCAGAACGCTTCTTAAATTCAGCTCATTGACCATTTTTTTCTTTTTGGCCGAACTGACAGACTGAATCGCGCGCGCTAAGCAGATGACCATCAGCGGATGAAGCACAGAAAATGAAATCTGGAGATAATAACCCTTGTATCCGAGCATCAGTGAAGTTTCATCCTGATCGTCTACGGACATCTGCTCCAGTATCATACAGCGTGTGTGCTCCACAATTTCCTTGCGGCGGATCTGTTCTGCTTTGGACAGATTGCAATTTACCATTTCAATATCACCTCCTATATCAAATTTGATGGGTTGCGAATATATTTCTACAGGTTATGCCTGTAAAAGACTTATCTCGGCGTTGCGATATGTGTGATAGCGCCCCAGATGCGGTTGTTTTCCTTATTGATCCCAAGCACTCTTACGGTTACGCGGGCACCTCTCGGTGGACGACCTCGCTTTGGATAGCTGCAAAGGCAATCCACACCGCCGTCCAAAGATACGAACACACCGGTTGTATCAACCATACTGACCGTTCCCACATAGCGGTTGCCGACCGAATATTTTTTGAGCGCCTTTTCGTACGGATTTTCACCCGCCTGCTTGACAGAGGCTGTCACCTTTACCTGATTTCGCTCGCTGCGGTCTACCGTAAGGACTTTAACGAGAACCCGCTGTCCAGGCTGGAACTGTGCGCTGGCGTCCAAAAGCCTTTGGTAACTCAGTTCCCTGAGTGGAATATAAATCTCAAGGCCAAAAAGATCCACAAAGATGCCTGCCCGAATCACCGATACGATTCTCGCTTCCGCACAGACATCGTTATAGATCAGGTTATTACCGTCCCGGTCTGTGCCAAAGTAATACTCTTTGCGCTTGGCCGCCATTGCCTCAAGGCGGCTGGCCACTGCAATACCAGCTTTGGGGTCAATGCCTTTGACGATATAATCGACTTCGGCACCCAATCTCTTGGTAAGCATATAGTGCATGATGTCAGATTCGGAACGGCCTCTGAAATCCTCAGGCGGCTCAACTGCTTCTTCTGCCGGAATAATGACCTTGAAGTCGCCATGATAAATGACTGCCAGAGAACGGTTTGGGTTATCTTCGGGGCGCTCAACACCTTGGATTGTACCTGTCAGAATTCTTTTCGTTTTCATCGACTCGATTAAATCAAGCAGATCGTTCTTGGCTTTGTCAGCATCTGTCTCGACCGCAAGACGCTCATCAATCGAAAGAACATTCATTGTCGGTCTGGTATATGAGCGTTTTCTCTTTGGAATGCTTTCTCCTTCGGACCCGGGGCTTTCATTTTCAGGCTCTGTGTCAGACTCAGATTTTTCTGTAGCTTTTTTAGCTTTTCTGGCGCGCGTGGCACCAGGTTTTTTATTTTCAGAGTCAGTCTGAGGAGAGGCATCTTCTGGCGTTACCATTTCTTCTGCCTGAGGCGCCATTTCCTCAGGAGCAACATCTTGTTTCTTGGCTGGCATAATCAAATCCTCCTTAAATTAAAATTCACTCGGCGGTTTCGCCGAGCTGTATAAGCTTTTTCTGCGAGCCGGCTTTTTCACAGGCTCAGGATCAGAGGGGAGCGGTTCAGTCTGTCCAGACTGACGAAAAACATCTGCCGGACAATAGTCCATAATGGACGAACGAATAATCTGCGATGACATCGGGTGTTTCGTGTAATCGAGTTTTTTGAGTTTGAGTACATTATGACCTCGAATGATACAAAGCAGTTCCTCGTTCGGAAGCCTAAGGACCTCATCTGGAGTAAGCAGCCTGCGTCTGCCTTGCCCCTCAGTATGACGGTATTGGGGGATTACCTGCGCTACTGCGATGGTTCTCCGCACCGTCATCGTGGAATTGACCTCAATACTCATATCGCCACTGCGGGCTGAAAAGTATTCTGAACTGACATCGTCTGTGCATCCAAGCATCAGCTGGATGTCGCAGTTGCCGACAATTTCGGACCAAAGGTTCTGCGGATACCGGTTTTGAAGCTGCCCAAGACTCTGGACTGCAAGCATTACCCGAATGTTTCTGGCACGAATTGTAGAAAGCGCTCTGCAAAAGTCTGAGCCATCTGCAGCGCCGCCGATGCGTCCGATATTATTAAATTCATCCAGGATCAAATTCACGGGCACATCGCAGCTGCCGCTCTTTGTGGAATCCGCATAGCGAGTCAGTTTGATAAACATACAAGAAAAAAAGAGCGATGACAGGAATGCCATTGTGGCGTCCTGATCGCTCAGAATAATATAATAAGCGCATTTTTTCTTGGCAGGTGCTGTCAGGTCTATGTCAGACCGACTGGTAATATTCTGAACCGCTTTATCCTGCATCACCTGAAGTCTTGTACCAAGTCCCAGTATGATGCCGGAGCGAACCGTGTCACTTGCCTGCGCGAATAAATTATACGGCGCCCTCGCCGGATGGTCTAACGGCAGTTTCTCAAACAATGCTGAAAGCTGTTTTTCCGAGTTTTGCGTCAGCATCTGATAGACTGCAGGGAGATGCTTCATGTCGGCGCTTCGGGTGCGATCCTGGTCTACATAGAGAATCAGCGCTCGCAATAGATTGGCCTCACCATTGTCCCAGAAATGATCGCCTTTGCCCGAACTCGTATTTCCGATGATGACATTGGTCAGTACCTGCGCCATCAGGGTATCCCCATTTAAGTCTGACATACAGTTCCAGCTGTCACCGTGCTCCGGGTTAATAAGATTGAAGACTTTCACCTCATACCCATTTTTTCGGTACAGTTCAGCTGTATCCGCGTAGAGATCCGCTTTGCTGTCTGTGATTATGACAGACTCACCACGCTTGATAGCCTGAAACAGGGCGTTTCTGATAATGGCCCGGGATTTCATTGTGCCGGATGCACCGAAGATCGCAATGTGCCGGTTGAGTTTGGTATCTTTCGGCATACAGACGGTATTGCCTTTATACTCGCCGAGGATTACGCCCTCCGCTTTTGACGGAGTTGTAATTTCAAGAACATCTCTCATCTCTTTTTCATCCATCCACGATGCCGTGCCGTATGTACCGCTTTTGACCACTTTGAATCCACGCTCATCGTAGTCTTTACTGCCAAACCGGTCGTTCAGCTTTACATACGCAAATATGATTGCACCGACAACTATCATACCGATCAAGCCCTTGAGGCCATTCCAGGTAAATGCCTGCGGGAAACAGACTGTCGGGCTGAACTCAACAGGCGGCATTTGGGTTTGTCCGGTAAGGCCGCCGCCGTCCATCCAAATGGAATAATTATTTAATACCTGCGCAAGAAGACCAGCGAGATAAAGCGCTGCCACCAAACCCAGTATGGCGGCAACGACGATGGCGCCCTTGCGTTTTTTGTCATCCAAATCTTTTCCTCCTTATCGGCCCATTGCGTCTTCCACCGAATCTATATCAATGGTTTTGATATCAATCTGTGGGCCGAGGTATTTTCGGAGGAGAGTAAATTGCTCAGGGAAGCAGAGCACCTCAAATGGGTGCGTCCCAGTCTGGAGTGCTTCCCGCAACCGGATGAGCCGTGCAATGTCATTATCCAAAAACGAATACACATATTTTCCATCTACAAACGCATCGTATTCCATTACACCCTGATTCTTGGATAAATCATCTTCATCGAATAAAAGTTCATTCAGCTTCGCTTTCCAGTTGGGTCTGGCAAACAGCATCAAGAGCCGAATGCCAAAGGAATTCATGGGCACGAAATAAATGAATTGATAGATGTTGTCAAACCGAAACTCAAGGCGCCGGTTCTTTTCTGTCTCCAAAATGGTCTTCAACGCAATCTCCTCAGACTCGCCGAAAAGAATGGCTGATTGGATCTTATGAATGCCGGCGTTTAACCTTGCAATTTCGATCAAACTGTGCAGCGTCTTGAACTCACCCATGCCATTCCACTTCATCAGGGCGCTGCGGGTGTTATAAACCGCATATGCTTCGCAGTAAGAGAACAGAACGCCTGTGACTCTCGTGAACATCGTCTTATTCATCTCAGACTCACCCAGTTTCTTGAGATCTTTCGCCAGGTAATACGCGGGATACTCCGGTACTGTCAGACTGATTTCAGAATTTTGAAGAGGCGGCAAATCATAGGCCCGGGTTTGAATATTTGCCATATAAATCATCGCTGCCGCTTCCGCAACTCTGTGATTGCGCTCCCGATGGGCTGAGTCTCCGGGGAATCTATGATTCCAGAAAGAGCCCAAATAATACTCTCTCGCATTCGGATGAATCCAGTCCAGTATGGGGATTGCCGCTTTAGTAAGTCTCAGCGTCTTATATGATCTCTCACCGCTAATCTTTAATAGTTTACAGGTAAGTCTCGGTTGTGCATCATCGGGGAGGCGATATTCCTGCAGCAAAGTCATTCTATGAACCAAAGCCTTAATCACACGCTCATTGCCCAAAAGATGCAAAGAACGGACAGGAAATTCGCCAATAACCGAAAGCAAAGTGATGATGTCGTGCGCGTGACTGCCTGGACGAACGGTAATCATAATAACCTCCCAAGCACAGAAGCATTTGCGACATAGTGACTGCTCTCTTTGTCGGATTTCCCATCACACCGATGCCGCCAAAATGCCGATACATTAAGGATTTTTCGCCTTTTTATATGTATGCAATTTTTCCGAGGCGGCATCCGGCGGTTTTTACATATGTTTTCAGGGCGGTTTTTGGTATTCATCGCTCAAAAATACTCCTTTCTGCGGGAAGGTTTTCTCCAGTACCAACCAGTTCGGAAACTCTTTCTTCGGAACAACATAGACCTCAGTTCGTTCTTCCTCACCGGCAGCGCTACAATAATAATGGCAGCACTTTAATGGCGCGTCGTCCTGCATTACATAAAGTGCTACCACATCGGCAACCATATTGACTTCGATATTGTCGTGATCCCTGTACTGTCGCTCAGGGCGGTTTTTATTGTAAATGTGTCTGAAAATCAGAACACAGTCACTATATTTGACCGGCGGGACATAAGAGAAAAAGTGCTTCATCACCGGATACAGGTAAGAGCGGATATACGATGCCGAGCCTTCCGTTTTCTTCGGCAAAAGGGCTGGGATTCTGATAGAAAACCAGCCTTCTATGGTAAATCCGATATCAAAGGGAATACTATCAGCTATCTGCAGCTCCACATCTTCCTTTGCTGTAGGACAGCCTGTATAAGCCGGCAGCGTTCTTGTCACCAAAGTCAGTTTTTCTGATGTGTTTGCGGCTTTCAAGGCCAGCTCATAGGCAATCTTGATTTCACCGTTTTCTGCCAACTTTTTGGTCTGCGAAATCTCATTTCCTAAACGAATTGACAGGACGCTTGCTCTTCTTAACGATTTTTCAAACGGCGTTTCATTTACTCTCACTGTTTATCGCCTCCTCGGAATAAAATGTGATGTGTGGTTCCTCCCGGCCTTCAAAGTCTACTGTCGCATACAGGCAGGGGACTTTGGGAACATATAGGGACTGTGCCATTGAAATATGCGGCACAACAATAATGTACTTCAGATCGTCTTCCTGTGGCTGAAGGAGCCTCATTAAATGCTGTTCGCCGTCATAGAGAACAACAATCTCATATCCGACATTCTCTTTCAAAAAGAAAATCTGCGCCGGATAAACCGCCGGATAATGGGCAAGCGGCTCTACCTGGTCGATGAACTGTAATAATACCCAAACCGCAATGATCAATCTCTGATCAGGCTTGCACATCTCGTCCAGCGCCAAGTAATAGCCGCCTACATCCGTAATCCGCATATCCCGTTTGAGATTACGAATAATCTTTTCCGCCGTAGAGACGGGTTTATCTTTTAAGAGACGAATGACCTGTGTTTTGGTCAATGTCCCGTATTGGGATAACCATTTGATAATGTACTGTTCGTCCTGTAACAGCATTTTCTGTTCACCTCCTTGTGCGTATTTTTATCAGAATACGCATTTTAAGCACTATGCGCCTGTTTTTGCTTTCTTTTTAGGATTGCCTCCAGTTCGGCACGGTCAGTGGTAATCATCTCTTGTTCAACCTTAGATGCCTTGACAGCAATCGGAATTTTGCTGTTATTGCTGTAAACAAGAGCCTCGCCACGCTCAAACTGAGTAATGGAACGGATTTCCGTGCGGGTAAGTTTCAGCGTCTCCCGCACATATTCCGCCTCATCCGGCTCAAGGTTTAAGATGATCTTATTTTTGCTATTATTTATGATTGCTCTGCCGTATTTGCCATCGTCCAGACCAAAGAAGTCGGAGAGATCCTGTGTCGCTGCCAGCGCAGCACCGCCGAAACCTCTGATCGTCTTGAAGATTGTCAGGCAAAACTCGGCGGCCTGTTTATTAGACGAGGCTCCAATAAGCTGCCATATCTCATCAATCATAATGGCTTTCTTCTTAGTCCTGTCTGCCTTCACATTGTCCCAGACATAATCGAGTGCAATCATCATCCCGACCGGAAGGAGTTTACCCTTGAGTTCAGAAAGGTCAAGTACGATATATTTATTCGAGAGGTCTACATTGGTCTGGCGGTTAAAGCTCTGAGCCGACCCAGTCACAAAGCGGCTCACGATAGCCGCAATGCGGCTTGTCATCGGATTTTCAAGCAAATGTTTCTGCAGGTCTCCGAGAATCGGCATCTTTTTCATCTTAGGCGGTGATACGGACATATCTTCATAAAGAGAATTGTTATCGTGATTGATTCCAAAATCGCTATAGGTCTTTATCAACGCTTCATCCAACATCTGTTCTTCCTCGTTTGTCATATCAGGAATGAGCAGCGAGAAGAAAATCATCAGCTGCTGGATTTTTTTTGCGAGCATCGAGTCCATATCGTTGTAGTCCACATCGTCAATCAGCTCCATCTCCGGGGAAATGGTGTGCCGGATCTCCATCACATTGATGCAGTGGGGAGAACCCGGAGCAATTTTGACAAACTGACCGCCGATCTTATCACAGGCTCTTTTAAACTCATGCCCTTTGATGGGCGCCACGATATAACACTGAATTCCGCGCATTCGCATACGCAGAGCAAGGAGCTGCAGCAGGAAGGTTTTACCCGCTCCGCTGGTTCCGCACATTGTCAGGTTCGCATTTTTATTCTTCTTGGTATTGAAGAGATCGACAATGCAAAGCGAGTTATTGTGGCGATTGATACCAAGCAGCACACCGGAATCATCGGACATCTCGTAACTTGTAAACATATAGGTGGCTGCCACACCACTTGTCAGGACATTGCGCTTCGTTTTTTTCTCCAACCTCGGATCAATCTGCAAAAAGGGCATAACCGAACGAAGAGCAGCCTCTTGCTGAAATCTGCAGTCGCTGGTATAGATATCCATCGACTTGAGCATATCCACCATCTGCCGCTTGCGCCAAATCAGTTCCTCATAACTTTTTGCGGAAACCGTGATAAACACAGACAGATAAAACAGATCCTCGTTGTTGTTTGCGATACCGTTTTTGATATAATAACCAGCAGAAATTGAATTGGTCAGTTCCTCATAATCGGTGCTGGTATCCTGCAGGCTTTTAAGCTTAGTGCGGTTCAGTCGAATTCTCTGTGCAACCTTATCAATTGTTCTACTGCGGTTTTCTCTATGTAAATGAATGTCCACATCAATTCCTTCACCGGCATTGATGATTGCAGACATCCAGCCACCACGAACCGCATTCGGATAGCCGTCCTTCTTGATATACAGGAAGGAATAATACAGCCCGTCCATTACAATGTAATTATAATGGCTCAAATCGATCCCTCTCGGTACGATAAAGTGAGAAAACTTGATGTTTGGCACCGGATCAATACCGATAACCTTATTTTTCGCCGCCATCGTATCTACCACCACGCGGTTGACACGACTGCTGAATGGCTCATCCATACAGGATCGCCGGTTAAAGTACATATATAAAATTTCAGCTGTAGCCTCATCCGGATCCTTTGGTTGAAGAACCGTATTGCCGCACTGCATAAAATATGCGCGGGCATTTTGTTCGGCGGTCTGCATCATTGCATAAATTTTGCCATAATCATCGCTCTCATTACGACCGACCGCCTCGTACTGGAAAACTAAAAAGAAGCGCCGTGTGAGCGCTTCTCGATTTCCGATATCTTTAATCAGCCGGATATAATCCTCGCTGAGTTCTTTGCACTTCTCATTATCCTCTTCCGCCAGCTCTTTTCGCACCATTGCAATATGCTTATCGGAATCTGCCTTCCTCGTAATCGACTTGATCTGGAGGCGCATCGGCGAAATCTTCAGCCATGATGCAAACGAAGAAATAATGTTCATCTGTTCTTCATCGGAGCGTAGCAGGAAATTGATCGGCTCTATCTCTAAAATCTTGATATATCGTCCATCAACGGTTTCAATGATCCCGTTGCTCAGATTCTTAATTGGCAGGAAGTCCTGCACGAACTCCAGTTTTTCGACTTTTTGCTTTTTTGCGTTTACCGGCTTTTTTGAGACACGCTTGGTCATACTTATATCCCACCCTTCTCATATGGAGTTTTCGTCTTTTAAACCAAAATCGAACTATGTGACCCACGAACTGAAACAATGAGTCACCATCAATACCCATCACACTGAGCACTGCAAGAGGCATCAGCGTCACGACCATCACGACAATACGGATCGTACCCGGCATTGGTATCCACATCAGTTCCGGATAACCCACCAGGATCAAAAGAATTGCCGTCTCTACCGCATTGCGAGGTTCAATCATTCCGCCAAGAAGCTTGCCGGAATCTGTGTAATTTGCCGGAATCGCATAGATATTCTTAACTTCTTTTTCTTCCATACTGCCTTACCTTTCTACCGCATAGAGTCAAGCCTAATGCGGTTGATCTGCTTCCCAAATTCTATTCGCGTCTGAAAAGATACACAGACGCACATATAAATACCGCCTCCATCATCAATGACAGAGGCGGATTCATTATCGTCCCATACGGTAAATTTGTGCTGTTGTGGTATACCGGCCAAGGCGCAGAGCTTCCTGATGATCCGGAACATAGATATCGACCCGGGATTTGTCGTTTTCAATCCCGGAACCGCCTCGGTCTTCCACCGTATACATTGTACCGTTTATCATAATCTGTGTGCCGAAGGGGTAGTAGCTGGACATTGCGACCATGCCGACCTCTACCTGTTTTCCGCTCGCAGTAATACCGGAAGCGTTCTCGCCGCAGCATTTACTGCAGGCACAGTAATGTGTCACATCCACCTCAATGGTCGCTATCGGCTCTCCATAAATATCCTCTGAAACAGGAGCGTTAAAATCTACATCCTTCGGTCTTCTGAGTGCTAAGGTGGATTCATAACTCGGTGAATTAAAGATAACACCTTCGCCGCCGGAGGAATGAACCCACATCCGTTCGCCATTGTCGCCATAGCCCGCAAAGACCAAGACATGATTCCAGCCTTGACCGTCATCGTTCATTAAAAAGCCAAGATCACCCGGTAAAAGTTCCGATGCACTAATCTCATAGGAGTTTCCCCCCTGGTCCCATGTGCTGCCATACAGGCTGACGCCAACAGCTGTTTTATATACCCAGTCTGAGAAACCGCTGCAATCCAGTCCATATGGTCGTATCGTTCCGCTGGTACTGGAGCCTGCCGCTGTGACAAGTTTGGGCGTGTTCCACTCATCATTCCATCCGGGTGGACTTTTCCCGCCCCAGAAGTACGGTACTTTACCTACCAACGAAAGGCCAGTCGCCACAATATGCTTCCGGGTTGCATTACAGTTTTGCTTATTAAGGAACGCTATCAGTTCTGCGTCTGTAAGCGGAACTGCCAAACCCGAGCCCAAAGAACCATACAGCGTCATTTTTAAGGCGTTTGCCATATTCGTGATAACTTCACCATAGGTTCTTCCTGAAGCGTCAAACTGCGCATCCAAGTCAAGGCCAAAGGCTTTTTCTACAACGGAAGTATCAAACGGATGGATCGTGCATTCCACATAGGTAACTGTTTCCTTTGTAGGAGAAAGCGTAACCTCACCGTTTTGCCTATAATAGGTCTCGCTCTTTGTGCCAGTAATCGTATTGCCTGAATAAACAGGAGTTGTAACCGTAACTTCCTCGTAATTCGGGACGGTTACACTGACCTCCGAGCTTTTCGCCTCGTCCGGAAGATAGTAGGTTCTGTTCTCTGTCTCATACCGATACTGCGGTACGCCGTTGATCGTTCCCGTCTGTACCTTTTTCGTCACTACCGTTGTAGACACTTCTTTGTAAGTAAAGTAAGATACCGGAATCAAAATCTCTTTGGTAAGTTCCTGCGATGTCACAGGAAACATTTCACCGCCATAGGATTCCAATTTTGCTTTCATATCGGCCTCGCTGGTATTTTGCTGATTCATCGAGGTAGAATATGCTGCCAGTATATAGGCAACATCAAAACCAGCAGAAGACTGCGCGTGATTGATCAGCGCCTCCATCGACAAATCATAATCATATCCGCCGTCTGCAATAATCTTCTCCACCTTTGCAAGCGACTGATCATATCCCGCATCTATAAAATCTGAAACAACCGTTGACAGATTCTCATATGAACTTGCCAGTGTTGCGTTAGGGTCTACTTCTGAACCATCCAGACCGAATATGCTGTTCGTGACAATGGTCGGCAAGGAAACGACCAATATAATCAAGAAAAGTAAACAGAGGCATATGCAAATCAAAATTTTAAACAGTGTGTGACGCATAGCCCATGCCGCAGAAAGAATCGCACCCCAAGGGCCACCTGCCGCCGTACCGGCAGCAATCTCTGCGGCGGCTTTTCCACCTTGCACACTGGCCTGAACTGCTGCTGTAGCAGCATTTGCTGTCGCCTCTATGCCTTTTGCAGCTGCTTGCTTCGCAGCCTTCTGGCCGAGTTGTTTTGCTGCCTTTGCCATCTGTCCTGCGGCTTGACCATAATTATCAGCGCCGTCTCCCATCTGCGTTTTATTTTGCTCGGCCATAATCTTCACCTCCCATTTTATAAAAAACAGCCATAACACCGTGCAAAGAGGCGTTATGGCTGTGAAAGCTTAACTTTTCCGTCTCGGCGGTTTTGTCTGTGTATCATCCCGCTGCTTCGGATCTCCGAAACGACTCGGTGTGCTCCTATACCGAACGGATTCTACATTTTTGGATACTACGCCACGCTCATCATAAACGGGTTTCCCGTTATCATATACCGGCTTTCTCTCCACAACAGATTCACCGTGGATTGCAAACCACTGATGTCCATCACGGTCTTCAAATACCTGATAGTCACCACGAGGAGCATCATACTGAGCAGTATCATAGAACATCGTACCGGATCCATCCTCGTGACGGACTTCAAAGTGACCGTCGCTACGCTGTGATCCATCAACAGATGTAATCTGCTGCTCAAAGCCCGGCATAAACTCTCTGAATGCGGCCTGATTGTAAATCATGGCCTCATCACCACTTTCAAATTCAGGCACTGCACCGTGCTGTGCCATAGCATACCATTCCACACCATTAGCATCGGTCATAACGGAATGAGGTGCATCCGGCTCTTGATATATGGCGCTGTTGTACCAGTTCGTATTTCCGGCGCCTGTACTTGCCTCCAAAACGCCCTCGTCCACAGAGCGAAGAACTGTACCTTCTTCCGCTCCGGGGAATGTTGCCGCAACCTGTGCCGCCTCTGCAGGGCTGCCCGTAAATTCAGGCGTGCTGTAAAAGGCGCCTCGGCCTTCTCCGCTTGCCATTTGATACCACTGACTTCCATCAGAGGCTGTAACCAGCGAATGCGGGCCCTGTGGCTTCTCAAACTGTGAGGCATTGTACAAATCCACATTTGAGGATTTTCCGTCTGCGCCGGTCGCTGTGGTACTGATATGTCCTCCCGAAATCTGTGTGTTACTAAGCTTATGTCCTGCCAACTGTGGCATATAGTTGGAAAGGCTACGATCCGCAATATCTCCGGCAATACTGCCAGAAACATTAGGTGTTCGAGTGGCCACAGACGAAATAGACTCTCCCGTAAGAGTTGCTCCATTTCTCGCTGCCATACCCCCAAAGGCTCTTCCAACAAATCCGAGACCACCGCCGGCACCCATGCGGGTTCCGCCATTTACCACTGCGTCTCTAACATACGAATTGCCTTTGAATTTGCTCGCAAAACCACTTGCAAAGGCTGTTGCTGTAGCACCACCTGGAGCGCTTGCATTGCTATGAAAGACGCTGCCTGCACTTCTAACGCTACCGCCAAGACCTGTAAGTACGCGAGCAGACATCAAAAGCTCCATACCCATGCCGGATCCAGTTTGGGCAACATTTAAGCCCATTGCGGCCAAATACGAATCGAATTTTTGCGCTGTTTTTAAGAATGCCAGCGCACAGAACATCCATAAGAAGATATTTCCTTGTCCCGTTGAAGTAGCTCCAGCGTTTGCGATAAACTGTCCAACAGCACTGTTAAAGCCGCGCAAAAACCACACATTCAGCACAAGCAATAACAGCTGCGAACCTACCATCCTGCACCAGGACTTAAAAACCGGCTCCGTTGCTTTCGAGCCTCCCATACAATATGCCAGAGGGGAGGTATAGCACAAAACGCCGACAACGATATATCGTTCAACGACTTCCAGTAGCAGTTTGAAATAGTTCCAGCCCAGTGAAATCTGTAGGATCAGCATTAGAATAAGTCCAACAACAGTGATTACCGACACCAGCGTTGTAATACCGCTCATCAGAACCTGTTCGACACCAGCGAATGTAAAATCTTCCGCACTCATCTGTATATCCATCAGGGCTGTATACGGCGCTCGCGCAATATCAAGCACAATCTCGAAGATCGGTTTGGCATATCCAATCAACAACGCAAAAATAGAGCTTCGAGCAACCAGTTGGAGAGGATGCTCACTCTCGCTGATCGGTCCGCCAAATGCTTTGAATAACTGCCAAACAGTGATGAGGAACAGCATTGCCCACGCAGTATATTGCATAACATCAAATGCTTTTGACAGGAATGGGAAATATTCTTCCATCACCGTTAAATCTGTTCCAAGTGCCGACAAAAAGATTCCGGACACTGCGTCCATCAACTGGCTGACAATGCTTGCAATCCAATTGGCAATGCCTTCAAAAATCCAGTCTAAAATAGCGCATCACCTCCAATCCGTTTGCCCTTTAGCTGGAATCGGAGGATTACCCTGTGTACTGTCCGCCGGAAACAAGCGGCTGAAGGTATGCCACGACGAAACCCAACGAGTTCAGCACAACCCAAGCTACAACAATTCGTTTGAGCCAAGATGTTGCTTCGTCAACAGCTCTTTGATTGCGGGATATCATTCTTACCAGCAGCGCCACAGCAGCTGCAGTAACTGCAACAATGGTACTGATACCTGCCAGCTGACCGTAGATATCTCGCATGATCGCAGAAAATCGATCCCAAATCGTATCTGCCATCACAGGTTGCAGGGAGATGATCATTGCCGCAAGAGCACCGATCAATGCCCAGTATCCATTTTTCAGATACTGCCTGCCTTTTTTGATTTGACTTGCCATACTGTTTTACCTCCTTATATTTTTCCAAAAGAAAAAGCGCTGTTCATAAGGCTTCATCAACCTTAGAAACAACGCTTTTTCTCTCGGTCCCATTTTGGGATGATACAAGTATAGCACTTTTTCATTTGCGTGTCATCGGCATTATACTTGCCAAATTCTCGCCATTTTTGTGCCATTTCGTTTTCAGCATAATTGTTCCAGCAGATTCAGCACTTCAAGCCAAGAATCCATCTCTGCTACCGGCGCCGACCACAGACGAATGGAAAGAATTCCAAATGCCTGCTGGCGAAGCCGGTAATAGTGCCTCGAAGAAATGCCAAGACGGTACAACAGTTCAGAATGCGACAATTTTTCCGGGGCAATATAGGTCAAATAGATAAGCTCGTACATCTTCTCGCCGCTATCCGGTTTCTTCTTCAGAATCGTTAGCGCATCGTTTACCCGATCCAGAAGCAATCTCGATTTCTTAATGCTTTCAATACGGCTCTCCAATTTCCGGTTATCCAGGCTCATCTCCACATCCACATAGCTGATGAGTGCATCCAAATCATCCAATGGACGATCCAATTCCTCCACAATCGTTGAGGGAAAACACTCCAGTGCCCAGACAATGTCCCTGTAATGCTGCAAAAGCATTTCTGTGTTGTGATATGTATGGCGCTTTTTCTCCTTTTGAGCCTGACGGATCTTGTCATCGTCAATCTCGGCATCTCCAAGGATACCTCGCTGTGTAAGCAGTTTGATGAATGCCACTGACTGCGCAGAAAGCCGGTTTTCCTGCTGTTCATACGCAGATTTTTTCGCTTTTTTATTCTCACTCATAGTGATTCTCCTTTGCTTTTAATTCCTGATTGACAAAATCGGAAAGACTGCAAGGCCCTCTAATATTCTTGAAATTACCTGAACAGGAGAGATATACTCTTACCTTGCAGTCATATTCACAGTTCTTACAATTCTTTTGAGAAAGATACGCGCGTATTATAGGTGCTGAAAGTGCAACGCGATTCTCCGTACATCCTACACATACATCAGACTCCGCTTGTTCCGTACCAGTATCCAAAGCCTTCTGGCTGAGCCAAGCAACCAATTTGTTCAGTCGCTCGTGATCTGTGCCGAGAATATGCTTATTCGCTCCTAAAATGCGCATTTTCTCAATTATGCGTACAACATTCGCCTGTGACGGCATTGAAACCTCTGCTCCTGACGGATACAGTCTATTAAAAATGAGACAACCATAAGAGCCGGGGAGTCGATACAGCGTGAAGACATCCTTATATTTTTGCAGGAATCGCCATACCTTTGTCTTTTCCCAGTTCCAGCGCTGTCCCAAGGTTTCCAAAGTTAAAACAGCCCCATATCGTCCGAACTGAACGACAGGTGCCAAAGAGGAAAATATATTGCCCGGATCCTGCCATACACTATGGCACCATAAATCCATCCAGGCGTCTGATTCGCTGAATGTGCGCTTTCTGTCTACAAGCCTTTGCGTAATGCTCCTTGGAAGGCAGAGAAATCCGTAACCTTCTGTTACATATACACTGCCATCCATACATTCGGCCCCGGAGCATTTGACAACCCAATCATTGATCTGATAGGTCAGTTTCTTTGTTTTCTTATCGAGTGTGTAATGTATATACCCGAGCTCTGACAGCTCGTCCATTATACTCATCACCTGCGCGCGATTTTTTAGCCCCAGAATACTTTTCAGTCCGACAATACCGCCTGACCACATTCCTGGGACAACTTCATTTGTATAGCCGCAGTATACGGCTTGTCCTTTACGAAACGCCGCACGAGATGCAAGTTTCGCCCAATGACCCATTAACCCCTTGCCCTGAGGCAGGTATGCTCTTGAGAGCTTGACCCATTGATACTTTCTCAAGCATTTCATAGCGGCGTTCTCCTTTCTTTGGAATTTTGGACATAAAAATAGGGCAGCTCCTTGATTCTCAAGAAACTGCCCGGCAGATTTCACAGATTCACTTTCGGACGCGCAAACCGTTGATTGACGCTGTTTTAATTCCCACTAAATACCAGTCTTGATACAGTTCTATTCTTGTGGGGATCCATTTGTTCTTCACGAACACTTCCAGCGTGTCTCCGCAATGCAGACCGCCATAGTAGTCTTCCAAACCGAATCGAATATCCATCCGATCTGTATTCTGATCATAAATCAATACGCCTTGTCTCATTTGATGTACCCTCCTGTTTGTTGATGAAATTATTGACACATTTTGTTGCCTTGATACAATATGTAAAGAAGACCGGATCGAGTGGCAATCAATCCGGCCTTCTGTGGCTAAATAAAAAATGTTGATTCGGCTACTGCTTATATATCGCTTGCCTCCTTCATATGGGATAAATTTGGACTAAATCAGCATACTCGCCTGAAACAGCGGCATTTCTGACTTGGGGTTATTATAACACGCTCCTCACTTGAATACTCTGTGCTTTCGCCATCGGTGCCTGCGGCACTGATAGGTATGATTGTCAGCGGCAGTGCGGTTATCATAATAGCAAGTGCCGCAAACAAAGCCGTAATGCGTTTAAATTTTATTTTCATAATCCTTTACCTCCTCATTATAATTTTCAAAGTTCATATAAGCCCACTGCTCTTTATTATATTTTACACCGCATTCAGCAAAATGACATTACCCAGATGGGTAAATTATGCAATTCGCCTTGAACCCTCATTGCATTTTTTACTATTGCGAAGCTCATCTTCGGTAATTGTGCGGTTTTCCGCCCGAAAGCACAACCGCAGATTTTCGCATATCTCTTGCAGACAGAATACCGGCTAAGGTGGTTTTACATAAGATTCGACAGGCAATAAACAGAAAAACGGACATCGGTAAATGCCGATGCCCGTTTTTATATTCAGTTTAACCGCTTACCTCTTTGTCCTTACCGTAAGCTCCTTGCTCCACGAACCGTACTGCTTGGTATTTCCGTAAGTCTTGTACGCTCTTATCCTGAACTTATAGCTTGTATTTGCCTTCAGGCTCTTTATCGTACAGCTTGTAGAAGTAGCCTTAGTGCCAGTGTAAACAGTTACCCACTTACCGCCCTTGTACTGCTGTAACTGGTAACCGCTTGCGGTTGTACCCTTGTTCCAGCCGAGCGTTATCGAATTCTTGGCTGTGGATTTAGCCTTGAATCCGCCAACACCGTAAGGATTGGTATTTACCTTTACCTCACTGCTCCATGAGCCGTACTGCTTAGTATTTCCGTAAGTCTTGTACGCTCTTATTCTGAATCTGTAGCCTGCTGTACCTGCCTTTAAGCCCTTTACAGTGTAGCTTGTGTTGGTAGCCTTTGTTCCGGTGTAGATAGTTACCCACTTGCCGCCCTTGTACTGCTGTAACTGGTAGCCACTTGCCGTTGTGCCCTTGTTCCACTTTAATGTAACAGAGGTACTTGTCTTTGACGAACACTTGAAACCGCCAACGCCGTAAGGATTGGTATTTACCTTTACCTCACTGCTCCACGAGCCATACTGCTTAGTATTTCCGTAGGTCTTGTAAGCTCTTATTCTGAATCTGTAGCCGGCTGTGCCTGCCTTGAGATTCTTTACAGTGTAGCTTGTGTTGGTAGCCTTTGTTCCGGTGTAAATAGTTACCCACTTACCATCCTTATACTGCTGTAACTGGTAACCGCTTGCCGTCGTACCCTTGTTCCATTTCAATGTAACAGATGTACTTGTCTTTGACGAACACTTGAATCCGCCAACGCCGTAAGGATTGGTATTTACAGTCAATTCCGATGTATAATCGCTGTAAGCACCATCCATGACCGCTCTCATACGGAACTTGTATCCTGCTGTTCCTGCCGCTAATCCCTTGACGGTATATGAAGTCGTTGCGTTGCCTGTTATCTTGGCAACATTAGTCCACTTGCCACTCTTGTACTGCTCTATCTCATAACCGCTTGCATTTGCATTCTTGTTCCACTGCAATGTTACATTGGTGCTGGTTAATGACTTAACCTTGAAGCCGCTTACCGCTCCGAGAGGAGTTTTATGCTGAACTGATTTTGAAACATCGCTGTAATAAGTGCTATTACCTACAGTCTTATACGCTTTTATACGGAATGTGTGTGTTGTTGCCACACTCAGCTTTGACACCGTGTAAGTAACCGTGCCGTTCGATGTAATCTTTGCTACCTGTGTCCACTTTGCTCCGTTCTGCTTTTCGATGATATAACCTGTAGCGTTTGCGTTTCTGTTCCACGAGAATGTCACAGATGAGTCGGTTTTGCTCTTTATAACAAATCCTGTAACGGCAGGGAGCTTGATTTCAAACGACTTATCTACACTGCCTACATATCTTCCGACACCGGTTACAGTTACCTTTGCAGTACCGATATCCTTGTTATTGAAATATGATACCGTGTAATCCGTCTTTTCAGAGAGCAACTTTCCGTCATACTTTACCGTTACAACGGGTTTTATCTCTTTTCCTGTATAATTAAATGAAGTTTCTGAAAGCGTAATCGTTGTATTGCTCATAGTTACAGGAGCAACAACAACTACGCCGCAGGTTGCTTCTACCTGAACAGGCTCGGGTTCCTTTAATGTGGGTATTCTTACTGTTCTTGCGGTAATCTTGCAATCGCCCGTCTTGAGTGCCTTTACCTTGAGTATCTGAATGTTGGATTCTGAATTGTATGTGCTGTCAACTATCTTGAGGATACTCTCGTCGCTTATCTCCCACTCGATCTTTTCGTTTGCTGTAGTGGGGTTTTCCTTGAGCGCTATCTCATAAATATCATTTCCTGTAAGCAGTGTATAACTCTGCGAGGAGAATGTCATTGTTGTTACAGGCGTATAAGCGTTGACCGTAAACGATGCGCTGACAGGCGTAAGGCTGTCTGTTGTTGCCGTGATTACAGCTGAGCCTTTAGCGTTCTGTACCGTAATATTTCCGGTTACAGAATCTACCTTTGCTATTTTTTCATTACTTGATGTCCATATAATATTATCGGTTGATGACTGACTTGAATCAAGTATGGATTTATCGAGTACCGCAAGTGCGTCATATTTGCTTCCGACTTTAAGCGAAATGTCTTTGAACGGGAAATTGATTTCAGTTATCGGATTAGCCTTAACTACGGTTACCGTAGTTGTAACATATAATCCTCTTTCGGAATTTTCGGTCGGAATTACCTTGGCGGTAACTATTACAGTGCCTGCCTTCTTGGCTGTCAGTATGCCATCGTCCTTGGAAATCTCAGCCTTTGTTGTATCATCGACAGACCACTCTATCTTATCCGTTGTATTGGAAGGAGTAAACTTGGCGGTAAACTGTGTCTGATGATTTTCGGGAACAAATACGCCTTCCTCGGTAACTTTGTTTTTGCCGTTCCACAATTCAATCTTAGTAGCCGGCACAAGTATTGTAAAGTTCAGCTTTTTATTGACTTCGCCGCTGAGCGAAGAAATCTGCATTGTAAATGAGCCTTCTTTTTTACCTGTAACCGCAACTTTAGCTGTTTTTCCGTCTTCTGAATACGCAATAAATGCTGCGGATGCGTTTGTGTTGTTTGCCTGAATTGCAACAAGCAGACAGTCGTCGCAATCGGCGCTTTCCTGCTCTATGGCAATGTCTACATACATTATCTGATTTACGTCAACATAAAGAACTGCGTCATTGCCGATCATATTGCCGTCGCTGTCAAATGCGTTGATAGCCTTAGCGGGATTTTCAACATTTCTGTTTACAATAGAGAAATACTTTTTGATTATTCCCGTGAAATTCAACGATTTGTTGAAGTTAAAGGTTATATAAGCCTCGTCGCCCGGATTTTTGTTATTGGTATAAGTTAATGTGTAATCAACATTTTCGGTCAGTTTTTTACCGTTATATGTAACAATGGGTTCGGGTCTTATAGGCATACCGCCCATATATCCCTGGTCGGGAATATCTTCAACGAATACTTCATTATCTTCTGTAACGTCTTTTTTTGTAATCTTGAAGAAGTTCGTAGCCTTGTATGTACCTGTGTAATTTCCGATACCCGTAAATACAGCCTTCGCAGTGCCTACGTCAAGGTTATCAATATACTCAACAGTATAATCAACATTCTCTTCGAGCATTACGGCATTGTTGTTGATGTAGAGATTGTATTCGGGAATTATATAATCACCCGTATAAACCTGAGGTGACGAGATTCCGACAACCTTTGCCGAACCGATATTTTTTGGGGTTATTTTATATTCCGTAACAAAACTTCCGCAGTAATTTCCCAAACCGTAGAAGGTCGCTTTTGCCGTACCAACGTTGACATTATTAGTATATGTTACCGAAATATCCTTGTCAAATACAAGCTGCGTGCCCCCGTACCTTACAACAGGATCGGAAGCAGGCTTAAGCTCATCGCCGTAATTATATATCATATCCCTTATAACAGGACGTGTAACAGCGTTATCACTTATATTGGCAGGAAGTATCTGATAAGTGCATACCAGTTTACCGTTCTGAGAAGCAGATGTAATACCATTTACTGTAACTGTAACAATACCGGAATTAACAACATCATCCGAATATGTAAGCGTATAATCCTTGTCTTCTTCAAGAACATTTCCCGCACGGTCGGTAACCTCGGGCTTCTGCATCTGTATTGTTCCGTTATATGTAACATTCTCAGGCATTTTACTGATTTTGAACGAAACAAATTTATCTACGGATTCCACTACTTCTATTTCACAGGTAGCGGAAATATTCTTGGGATTCGGTTCTTCGATTGTCGGTGTACGCTTTGTTGACGCAGTTACCTTGACAACACCCGTCTTAAGAGCCTGTAACTGAAGCTTTTTTACGTTGGGTGTATCTCCGTCGGATTCCCCGATGATTTTTACTATCTCTTCCCCGTCAGGATTTGAAACGGTCCATTCAAGAGGTTCGGTTGCCGTATTCGGAGATTCGGACACTATTATGTAATCAGTATTCTTCTCGTTCATATCAAGAAGATATCTGTCGCTTGTAAATTTCAGGACAGAAGCAGGCGAAGAAACATTGACAACAAACGAAGCCTTGACAGGCTCTACGCTGTCAGAAGATACTGTTACGGTAGCAAAGCCGCTCTTATTCTGCGCCTTGATCATACCGGTTTCATCAACCTTAACTATGCTTTCGTCGCTTGAAGTCCATACAAGACTATCTGTTGATGAGTTCTTTTCATCTCGTATAGTTGTTTTTAAATGTGAAAATGCGTTATATGTATCATTTACGTTGAGATTTACAGCATCATCCGTTGTATAATCAAACTCAAGCTTTGTTATGGGATTTGCCTTAAGTATTGTAACAGAAGTTGTTACCTCAAAATCTCTCTGCTTCAAGCCGTAAGCCGCACGCTGTTCTTCCGTGTAATCGTTCATTTCATAAAGAGGATTAACGGCTCTTGCAGTTACTGTAACGGTACCTGCCAGCTTTGCTGTAATTGTGCCTTCGGACGAAATTTCAGCCTTGGTATTGTTGCTTACGCTCCATTCAATACCGTCAGTCGTAGTAGAAGGTGTTGATGACGCAGTAAGATAAAGCAGATGATTTTCGGCTACAGTTACGCCCTTGCCTGTAATTTCTTCATCACCGTGTTTGAGCTTTATAGAAGTTATAGGATTAAGCACAACAACTTTTATCTTCTGATTTGCTTCGCCGCTCTTTGTAGCGACCGTTACCGTATATGTACCGGGCGTCACACCGTTGATATTGAGTTTTGAAGATAAATTACCGGCGGCTCCTGCCGTAAGATTGCATTTAATTCCTTTAGTGTCGCTTACTGCGAGAACGACTTCATCATCGCAGTTTTCAACGCCTTCGCCAAGAAGAATATTAAAATCGCTGCTTTCTCCCTTATCAATGTAAACGGTAATCGCATCTGTTATGGGATAGTTGCCCTTAGCAGTACTTACCAGTACATTTTTGGATGGATTGAGGACATCATTTCCCGATGTCGTAATTATCCACTGCGGTACATATTGCTCTATCTCATCGGCGAAAGTCTGTATCGACACAGACCCTGCTATAAGTGACAAAGCAAGTATTCCCGCAAGCGTTTTCTTAATACAATTAACAATCATTGCTTTTTTTCCTCCCGTATTATTTTCATAATGTAACAACGCATCAATGCATTTATAATATTATAACATCTTGAGAGAAATTTGTCTATACCACTTTCTACTAAACCAAGCTAAAATAATTGTGAAATATGCATAATAATTACAAATTATTCAGCGTGTCAAAAAAGTATTTTTCGACACGCTGCAGACGTTGAGAGACACACGCAGACAAGGAAACCGCTCCGACAGGCGTACAAAGGTACGTTGAGGAGCGGTTGACACAGTAAGCAAAAATGCTTTCACACAGCCGTAAAAAACGGCTGTGTGAAATTCTTTTTATTTATCGGATTTTTAGTTTGTGCCAGTTTACTTTTCTGCATTTTTGCGGTGCGTGGGTTTATCGACAGTCTGAATAATTACAAATTATTGTGATCCTTTCAGTGCTTTTGCAATACTCCTGCCGGCAAGCTCGGCTGAGTATCGCATTCAGAGCGTATGACTGTTCTTCGCTGTCATACAACTGTATGTCGCTGATGTCATACCTTGTATTTGCGTCATAACTATTTTGTTCCCACTCACCGCTTGATGTCGAGTAATATCCCAACATATAATCGGTTTGTGAATAGAATGTTATTGACGAAACGTCAACAGGGTAATAACCTTCAAGCAAATCGTCACGATTAATGGATATCTGTGTCCACCACTGATCGTCACTGAAGGTTATGCCACCCACAATGGCAGATTGTTCCAGTGTAGACAGCGCCAAGGATGCCGCCACTATGCCTGCGGTCAGCTTCTTGAATCTCATACTTATCCCTCTTTCATAATTATTTATACAAAAGGCACAGTCCACCCGTGCAGACTATGCCTTTATTACCATATTGGATTTTACGCAGAGATATTGTGCAGTATTTACAGAGGTGCTATTATAGAGCCTCCCCCCCATTTACATAAATTGTAATTTGTTATCTTGCACATATCTCTCACCATTTCATAATATAATCTGAATATTTTAATTTCAGTTCACTTTTTTTAGTATATCACTATTGTTAATTGTTATCAAGTATCAATCCGATAATTGCCACAGTATGTGCATAAATATTCAAGCGGTCACAGCATATCACCGTGACCGCTTATCTGCTAATTATCGCTTTGTTTGACCCCGCCGTTTCGCCAACCTCAGCACTGTACTGCAACAGCATCAAAGGCGGAACTTGAAGCGGCACATTGCCGCAAAAACGGCAGACACATTTTATCCGTGCCTGCCGTCTTATTTTTATCAATATCACGCTGTCAAACCGCATTGTAAAGCCAAACAATCGCTATACACGGCAACCCGTTTCACACGATTTTCTGTTTTACTCTGCACCTGACAAAGTATATGTCTTAACCGCCACAAACCACATTGCTATGCGATTTGCAGTGCGTTCAGCCCCGCCGTTTCGCTATCGCACGAAACGCACCGACTATTCCACAGGCGGAACTTGGAGCGGCACACTGCCGCAAGCGGAATCTGAAGCGGCACATTGCCGAAAAAAGCGGTCACAGCATATCACCGTGACCGCTTTATATTGTTTATTGCTTTATTTGACCCCGCCGTTTAACTAATCTTAGCTGTACCGCAACAGCATTAAAGGCGGAACTTGAAGCGGCGCATTGCCGCAAAAAACGGTCACAGCATATCACCGTGACCGCTTATCTGCTAATTATCGCTTTGTTTGACCCCGCCGTTTCGCCATCCTTCGAATAACTTAAGCGTTTTCAAAGGCGGAATTTGAGACGGCTCACAGCCGCTCGCTTAGCCGTTGCCGACTTCCACAACGTAAATATCAACGTATTGCAAGCCCCATGCGCAAGCATCGTCATAATGCTCCTCTGTACTGCCCATATATACGTCTACAGGAATCGTACCTGCCATCATTCCGTCGCCTGTATCGGCGGCAATAGCATAGCCGTAGCAGATATTGTCATACTGACCGACTATATAGAGCTTCGAGCCGTAGGGGATAACATTGGGATTTACCGCAACTGTGCCTATCTCAGCCATTCTGCCGCTTGCGGTATACGCACCTTCGGGCGCTGTATAGGCTGTAGCCTTGCCGGATACCACATACTCATAGTCAACCGGTCTGCCGTTCCTTAGTACGATAGATGTATCATCTATCTTGCAATAAGGAGTTACGATTGCTGCACCCTCGGCTATAACCTCGTCAACCTTCTTGGTCACTACCTTTGTGGTCTTCTTTACGTCCGTCTTTACGCCATCGATGTAGGTGGTAGTCGTTGTAGTTCTTATCTTGCCGTTGACACCCTTTGTACGAACCTCGCTCTGACCTATAGCCAGAATGTTGCTCGTTACGGTAGATGTCTGATAAGGGATGATCTTATCCTGTTTTTCAGTCTTTATCTCGACTCTTGAAACCTTTATCTCGGCAGGTCCTGTTATCTTGGATTCAAGCTCCTCGCTTACCATATCGTTCTTGCCGAGTGTTATTTTCGCTCTTTTCAAAAGCTCTGAAACCGTGTTGTCAAGGCATTTTACGGTTGTTGTCTTTCCGTCTGCCGTAATCTTCACGTCATAGGCTCTTGTAACAGCGATCTTCTGTCCTTCTTTAAGAACAGCCGTCTTTGCAGGTGATACCTTGTCATATTCGCCAAGCTCAACGCCTGCCTGCTCAAGCAGTTCTGCCACTGTAGCGTCTACACTGTGTGCAGTGGCGGTCTTCTTGCCGCCTTCCAGAATATCAACGTCAAAAGCTCTTTCGATAGTAAGAGTGGCTGTTGCCACGTTCTCCTCAAAGCCTGTGAAGTCTATCCTGTCGTATGTGCCGAGCGTTATGTGGTTCTCTCTGAGTATCTCATAAGGATCGGCACTTACCGTATAAACAATACGCTTTTCGTTCTCGTCGATTATCTCAACGTCATTTCTGAAGTAGAGCAGACCTGTCATAAGGAATACTCCGAAGATACTGCCGAATATAAGCAGTATTTTAAGTGCTGCGTTCTTTGATATGCGTATTGTCAGTCCGGTGTTTCTGAATCTGGGAAACATATATCCGCCTTTCGTCATCATATCGGTAGGTTTAAGCAGTACCCATACGGGCATCACGGTATTAAAATTACGGCTAAATCCGTCTGTCACCACTGACCGTGTACGATAACTCCCCGTTCGGAGAGAACCGCTGCTACGTTTATTATCGGGCTTTTTTCAAGCTCTAGACAATTATAATTTCCGTTTTGCAAAATGTCAAATAGCTTGAGGCAGTCATTTTTGGTGAAAATGCACAATAAAAGGCTGTAACCGTTTTGTAACCTTTTTGTTACCGTTTTGTAATCAGTTAAAATCTGGCTATTGTTGACTTATTTTGTAATTTAATTTGTTAATCTGCCCAAAATTGAAGTTTGGATTTTTGTTGTGTTTTTAGACAAAAATAATTATACCTATTCGGAGATTTTGATGCAGATGTGTTGTGAAATGGTAATAAAATTACACGAAAAGGGCGGACGGGCAGGCGGAAAAACAGCCGATATTATAGCAGGAAAGCCGATTTATGAGCATTTTTAAGGTGACAGAGGGATGAATGTAAACGTATACTTTCGTGAAATATCGGGGGCTATCCGATGGCGAAAATATGGTCGTGACGTGTCCTTTATATATTATAATAGTATAGCCCGTATTTTTTGCCTTTATGAAAGACACACGGTGATGAATTATGATGAAGATAACGGCAACGGTAGAAGCGACAATTGATGATTTATGATGATTTTAAGGGATAGAAAAAAGCCGCCCGATGTGAGCGGCTGGATTTTGAGATACTATTATAATATAAAAGTATAATATAAAGGCGGTCGGTCGTGCAAAAAAGTCCAAGCATAAGTTCCACCATATAATATATCGCTATTAATATATCACTTGATTTAATTATTTGATTTCCAACCAAGGATTTCTTCGGTAAGTTTTTTATCAAGGTCAAGACGCATAGCTTTGCTTTCGACAGGGGATTTTTTGGCAGATGAGAAGGACATATTTACAAGCGGATATTATTGGTTTAGTATAAAATTATTTATAAGCAAAATTTTAATACGAAAAGCTGTAGTATATGAATTTCTGCTTTTTCAATCAGCAAAATGTGATTCAACTTGTATACATATGATATTGACTATTTTGAATTATAATGATATAATTGATATGAACCAATTTATCAACAATTGCCTGATTTTTAAGGAGATTTTATTATGACTCAGAAAGAAGTTATAGGTCAATTAAGCGATATCTTAAGCAAGTCCGGCATGGATAGCACTATCAGCATAAGTAATAACACCAACGAAATAGCCGATATTATGGTCTATCAGGAACCCAAGAGACAGGAATATCTTTCTCTGAACAATAAGCCTCTGTTCCCGTTTGAGGCTATTGTAAACATATTGTATAAAAACGGACCTGATGATAACTCTCGTTTTGAGGATACGCAGTTAACGATTTGCTTTTTATTGAAATATAAATGCGAGTACATTGTGGAGTACGGAAATTCATGCTTTCACGGTTATATGATTTGTGACAAATCCCAATCTGATCACGAATTGCAGGGAACGGATATAGCAGAATCTTATCTTGAGAAATGCAATGAGATTTCCAGAACAGCGCATAATCTGTCAGATGTTCTTGACGATTTTGCAGGTACGCTTGAAGTTGCATACGTTGACAACTCTGAGGCCGCCGAAATCGGCAAAACAGTCTTTTCGTTTTTAGAAAATAATCCATCTGAAATTGATCTGCTGCTGCACTTTGCATATATTTCTCTTCAGATATATGTATATGATGACGATGATGTATTTGGCATAAAAGATATATTTGCTAAACTTATTCAGATAAATGCTGAAAATAGCTTTCTTGAGTACATCCAAAAAGAGGATTTGGGAGTAGAAGGCTACAGTTTATCTTTATCAATAGCTGCTTTGCGTTTATTCAACGAAGCAAAGAATTAAACCTCTTTTTGCAAGTTCACGGATATATCATTAAATAAGATCTGATAAATACTATCAAGTCCTCGGTTTATAAACAAACCGGGGGCTTTTCGCATAGATGTTTAATTTACATTGCTCAAAAAATTGAAAAATCAACGACAATATATGTGATTATTTGGCTGACTTCCAACCGATGATCTCCGCCGAGAGCTTCTTATCAAGGTCAAGACGCATAGCTTTGCATTCGGCAGGGAATTTTTTAGCGGCTGAGAAGGACATATTTACAAGTGTATCGGCGCCGAAGGGCAGAGCCTTTTTCAGTACGCTTTCGGGGAACACAAAATGTGTGCCGTGTTCATAGAGATACACAGAGTATTTGCAGGAATGCGGGCGGGATCTCAGGCGGTTGTCCATTCTGCGTATGTATTTTGCGGTATCCCAGAGAGAATCGTCTTCCGCACCGACAAGAACGAGCTTGCCGCCGATATTCTCTACGGGTATAAAATGTTCCTCTTTAAGCAGTCCTGCGGCTTCGGAATCATCGAACACATCCTTTGAATATGTGGAATCGCCGTGTTCCTTAGACGCTTTGGCTATCTTCTGCCAGTACTCAGGGTGCTTATAGACAAATGGCATAAAGGGTACGGGTTTGCCGCCTATTGACACGATAGATTCGTTTTCGACAGGCCATTCCTTACAGCCGTCACGTTTACCCTGTGCAAAGCCCTGCCATACAAAGTCGCTCGGAGTCAGGGCTATGGTAAGCGTGAGGTCATGATAATATGAGGCGGCGACAAGTGCGACCGTTGCTGTTGTGGACGCACCGACAATGCCGATTTTCTTGTTGCCGTGGGATTTGAGCCATTCTATAGCCGAGCCGATACGTTCAAGAGGGTAGTTATGGTGGCTGTAGTTCTTCTTTCCGGGCGACATTGACATTACGTTAATTCCGTAGGTATGAAGCCATTTCACGCAGGTCTTGCCCATATAGTCTTCGGGGTCGTCACCGAGCATTGCTATCATTGCGGTGTCGGACGGGGATTTGCTTTCCCAATATGCGCCGTAAAAGCCGTCGGTTTCGGGTTCAAAATGCAGATGTTTCATAGGTTGCTCCGTTTCGCTTTGGTTAGTTTTATCTAACTAAAGTATATCACTGAAATGACAGGATGTCAAGGGTGTGAGAAAAGGTTGGGGCAATTAAACAAGCGGGACAAGGGATAGAGTTGCTTTGAAGCGAAAAGAAAGCGGTCATAAGGCGAGTGTGATGGTGTGGGGCGAAGGCTGTGGTGACTTTGCAAATACTTAAAATCTTTTGACGAAATTCATACTTGATTTTTCATATAAAAAGTCATATAATTAAATAAGGTTAATCAACAAATTGCGATTCATAACGCAGAATTCGAGTGAATTTTATGGATGAAATAAATCTGACGGATGTTCTGGCCGAATGTCAAATATGTGCTAAAAAAGGATATGATATAGCAAGGCAGCAACTGTCTAAAACCGAAAAAATCCTTGATAAAGCCAAGGTTGAGATTCAAAACACATTGGACAAATTTAATAATTCGCCGTGCTATTTTTCTGATTCAACTGACGATTTACAGAAACAATTGGTTGAAATTCAAAAGTCTTTTGATAAATTCGGAACTGAAATTAAAAATGATGTAAAGGCAAAAAAGAAAAATCTTGCCGACTTCTCTATTACGCTTTTTGGCAGAACTATGGCAGGCAAATCTACTTTGATGGAAATTCTGACACATGGTGACGGAAAATCAATAGGACAAGGCTCACAAAGGACAACGAAAGATGTACGCACATATGAATGGAACAATCTTAAAATTACCGATGTACCCGGAATCGGCGCTTTCGAGGGGCAGCAGGACGAAAGCATTGCCTTTGAATCGGCAAAATCCGGAGATCTGATATTATTTCTGATGACAGATGATGCTCCACAGCCTAAAGAAGCGGAATGCTTTGGAAGAATAATCGCTCTCGGCAAGCCTGTAATCTGCATAATCAACGCAAGAGCAAAACTTGATGGCTCAAGCCACAAAATGAAGATCAGAGATATTAAAAACGCTCTTGACAGAGAACGACTGGACTTAATCAAAAAACAATTCCTTGACTACTCAAAAATATTGGGTCAGAAATGGGGATACGTTCCTTTTGTTTATACTCATCTTAATGCTGCATATGAATCTCAACACATTGAAGACGAAGTAATGAGTAAAGAGCTATACCGTATCAGTCAGATGGACTATCTTAAGAAGAAGATCGTTGATCAAATCTGTATGCACGGTAAGCTGTATCGTATTAAATCTTTTGTAGATTTGATTTCTGTGCCATTACTTAAATCAATCGGTGCACTTCTGGAACAGAGCGATTCAAACAGTATTCAAGGCCGAACAATCAAAAACAAAAAAGAAAAACTTGAAGAATGGAAAGATAAATTTTATCCCACTTCTATAAAGAAAATAGAGTCATTCACAAAAACAATAAAAAGCGATCTGAAGTCGGAGGTTGCCACTTTTGCGGAATATCACTTTGATGACGAAAACGCTGACAAAGCATGGGACAAAGTCCTCAAAGAAAAACGAATCGAAGACAGAGCCAAAGACGTCCTTGCCGACTTGGACGAGCAATGTATAAATAAAATACAAGAAATATCAAGAGAAATCAAGAGTGAATTAAAGTTTGCTTTCAGCAACACAAATGATTCGCATATTAAAATGCCTAAAATCAAAGATTTAAGGAAATTCACCGAATGGGCAACTACTATTCTGGGCGGCGGCTTAGGCGTAGGATCTGCTATCAGCCTTTTAGCAGGAGCGGCGACGATTGCAGGGCCTCTTGGCTGGGCAGCACTTGCAGTAACCGGTATAGGCCTGTTTTTATCCTGGCTTTTTGGCAGCAGAACAAGCAAAGAAATGAAGGCCAGAAGAGAGCTGGAAGAAAAGCTATCCGAAAACATTGACAAAATTTGTGAAAATTTAAATAAAGCAATGACAAAAAGTCTTAAAGATCTTGTAAACAAACGCCTGATTTCAATGTGCCATGAATTACAGAAAATGGTAACCGTACTTTTCGGTTTATCTAATACGCAAAAAGTATTAGCATGGCAATTAAACAAAGGCCTGCTCGCAACTAATAAAGCTTTGATCAATGAATCAATTATTCTGATAGGTGCAAATGGCATGCAATATCATGTAGATTCTGTCGCCAGAATACCGGGCATAAGCATATTAATCTGTCTGAATCCCAACACCAGATTTCCTGATGACGTAACTCAAGCATTAACCTCTTCAATAGGAGAAAAAATCCATTTTGTTATTTATAACGAGAACAAAAGAACTCTCATCGCTAAAATACTCAAGGATCTTGTTCCGTATGAAAACATATCAATCGAAAACAAAATCGGAGTTGCGCATATTTCAGTTGAAAGCATAACTCCGGAACTTACAAACAGAGTAAAATTGGCTCAGCAATTATCCGAACTGCTGATTACCAAAAACTAATTCAAAGGAGAAGTGCAATGTTACAAATTGAAGAAGCATCCGAAAAGATTAAAGCACTTGAAGATAAAGTGATAACCGCTTTAAATGAAGCCGGTCTGAATTCAGAAATTAAATATGACGAAAACGATAAAATCAATATTGTTTTCGCCGGACAATACAGTGCCGGCAAATCAAGCATTCTAAAAATGCTGACCGGCATTGATGACATAGGAATAGGCGCAGGAATAACCACTCAGCAGACGCATACATATGAATGGAATGGACTTTTTGTAACGGATACACCCGGAATTCATACCGAACTTCGTCCTGACCACGATGAAATTGCTTATGAAGAAATTTCCGCAGCTGATATGTTAGTATACGTAATAACATATAATCTGTTTGACAGTTTTAACGGAGAGCATTTCAGAAAGCTTGCAATAGAAAAAGACAAAGCCGGAGAAATGATACTCGTTATAAACAAAATGAACGATACCGCCAAAGGAAATTGTCCCGAACAGCAAGATATTATTATGGGCAGCACAGGACTTAAAGATGTTATCGCTCCATATAGCCCCGAAGATCTCAACCTGTGCTTTCTGGATGCGAAGTCTTATCTTGAAAGCATTGATGAGAGCGATAAGGAAATCGCTGATGAATTGTACGATCGTAGCGGATATGAAAAATTTGTTGAAACACTTAATCGCTTTGTAAGGGAAAAGGGACTCACCTCCAAACTGACAACAAAGCCGTTTATCCTTTCCGATCTGTTAGAAAAACATATCAAAGATCTTGAACCTAAATCTTCAGATGATACCGTAGACGCTCTTAAAGAGCATCTGATGCAGCAACGTGGTATAGTTGTGGAAAAACGAAATTCTCTAAAAGATGAACTTAAAGGCGTTTTTGCTACAAAAGCTTCTTATATCAAAGATCTGGGAACAGAAGCGGCAAACATTGTTGTCGAAGGCTGTACTGAAACCGAGATTAAAGATTCGTTGAATGATTACGAAAAACAGATCAAACAAATATCGCAGGAATGTGAAGAAGAAGTATCAGACACACTTAAAATCGGCTTTGGAGAAATCGATAATGATTTTACAACTCTTGAAAACTCAGAATTCTCACAAAACATCAAAAAGAATATCGGTGCAAAGTTTAACGATCTTCCGGAAAATGTAAAACAAGTAATCAATAATATAAGCGGATTTGCCAAAAGTGCCGGTGCACAAATTGCCAACAACTCATATAAAGCAGGTGTAGCCGGAGGCTTGAAGCTCTCAAATTTCAGTGGCGGAAATATTCATCAGATTGTCCTTAAGGTAGGCAATAAAATTGGTTTGAAATTCAAACCATGGCAAGCTATTAAATTATCTCGTGGAATCTCTGTTGCAGGACAGGTTGTCGGAATAGCAGGCGCCGCTTTAGGCGTTATTATGCAAATCAAAGCTGATTCTGATGACGAAAAAGCTCGTGAATCACTGAAAGAGTGTCGGATGAATATAAGAAGCATGTTTAACGACAGTGCTAATTCTCTGATTGATAACGGTACGAAAATCATCGAAGAATATGTAACTTCTCCTCTTGATAAACAAATCAAAGAAATAGATAATCAAATTCAGCTTATTCGTGAAACTGAAGAAAATCGGAGTGAATTATGCAAAAAGCTTGAATTGCTCAAATGTGACTGCCAGAATCTGATTCACGATATTCACGCACTCTAAATTTCAAAAAAGAATAAATGCCCTCTTTACCGGACAACAGGCAAAGAGGGCATTTTTATACAATTACGATTTAACCGTTAAGATGGTGAAAAATCATCGCCTTTGACGAGAAGTGAGGCAAGTGTGATAGTGCGGTTTTGAGAGGGTTGGTGGGGCGTTAGGGTAGCTAACGATAATAATTATTAAAAGCGGTCACAGCTTGTTGCTGTGACCGCTTTTCTGCTTTATTGCTTTGTTTAATCCCGCCGTTTTGCTAATCTTAGCTGACCGCCGACAATTCCAAAGGCGAAATCTGAAACGGCTCACAGCCGTAGGCGGAATTTGAAGCGGCTCACAGCCACCCACATTATATTGATTATTGCTTTGTTTAATCCCGCCGTTCAACTAACTTTAGCTGAACGGCAACAATTCCAAAGGCGGAATTTGAAGCGGCTCACAGCCGCACGCTCAGGCTCTGGATTTTATTATGTCGACCATTTCGCCGACGTTCTTCATCGAAGAAACCTCGCCCATCTTGAAACGGATACCGAATTCGTCTTCTACAGCGGAGATGAGGTTGATATGCTCAAGGCTGTCCCAGTCCTCTATATCATCTGCTGTTGTGCCTGCTTCGACCTCGATATCGTCATCGTCGAATACGTTTCTGAAAACTTCGTTTAATCTTTCGTAAATTTCCTGCTCGCTCATTTTACTTGTTCCTTTCTACAGTAATATACTTGTTTTTAGGCTCGTAGCCCGAAAGCGAAAGCTCCCATACGGTGTTGCCGTCTGCATCCTCGCTGACCTTCGTAAAGCCGAAGTCGCCGTACAGCTCTTTCACCATTTTATTCTTTGCGGTGGGGTAATAATATCCCTTTACCGTCTTAAGTCCACGCTGTTTTGCTCTGTCGCAAAGATTGTCGAGCATTGCGTATTCCATATCACGCTTAAGCACACGGCAACTCATCAGCCATAGCTCTATATCAAGCGCATCGCCGTTCACCTTTCCGATAACTACCGATACTATACCGTTGTCACCGAACTTATCGGCAAGCCTGCCGTACAGCCTGATATAGCTGTCATCTGCGAATACCTGCTCCATTTCTGCGGTCGTAAAACGCTTTGTGGTGAGGTTGAACTGGTTGCTCTTGTTTGTAAGCTGTGTTATGCGGGGGAGATAGACAGGCAGGAAGTCATCTATCACAGCCACCATCTCAAGACTGTGAAGATACTCGCCGTAGTCTGTGAACTGTGCCTGCTGTGCGGCTCTTACCGCATTCTCCTTGTACATTTCGTTACGCTTTAAATCATCGCTTGAAAAAGCGGTTATCTCAAAGAAGCGTGAGCGGTCTACCACTCTTATATAATCCTCCGGACGCTCCATTTCGGGAACGGCTACTGTAGGCAACTGTGCGGAAACTATCGCACGCTCGGCAGGGTTATCGTCAAGGAATACGAGCGCATCCTGTCCGATATTAAGTCCTGTCGCTATTGCCTCGATATTTCTGTCCTTGTTATCCCAGTTTGCCTTTATCATTATGAAATCATCGGGTTTTAAACTGCCCTCGGGGTGATTAAGGCCTGCAAGGGCGTTTTCTTCGTCATTCTTCGAGCAGACGGTCAGCATTACGCCTGTATCTTTCACAAGTCCGAGATACTTCTGAAATTCGGCATAGACCTGTCCCATATGGGTTTCCTGTCCGATTTCGATACCGTCAACACCGTCATCTCCGACAACTCCGCCCCATAATGTATTATCAAGGTCGAGTACAAGCGCTTTCTTGTTCTTGCCGAATACCGACTTTATTATTGCCGCTAAATTGAATGCAAAGTCGGGTATCGCAGGAACGCACATTGCGTACTTGTACAGGTGCCAGTAGGACGGCTCGCTCCACTTGTCAAGACCGTAGCAGGCGCTGACATAGTTTATATCATTGATATAAAAACTCTCGTGCGATGCGGCATAATCGGCAAATGCCGTGTTCAGCCTGTTTATGAAATTCACTCTGCCTCGGCAGTCAAACGCATCACGGTTGCCCATAAGTCTGAAATACGGCTGTTCGAAGTTATTCTGTATAACGGGGCAGTGATAGCGCTCAGCTATCTTTTCCCACATCGTTTCAAAATATTTCATCTGCTCGGAAAAAAGAGCGTCTGTCTGCTCCTTGCTGTCGGTTATCGCAGGATATTTCAGAATATTGCGGTTGGACGTGTGAACGAAAATAAGGTCGGGCGAGAAGCTGTCAAGCTCCTCATTTCCGAATACCGCATCCTGCCAGTAACGGTTGTACTCCGACTCGTAGAAGGTCGGCTCGATGCCGTAGTTCAGCAGGAATAATTCGAGCATATTTATTATATCGTTCGTGGTTGAGCCGCCGAGAACGGCGATTTTTTTCTTTATGCGCACACTGCCGTCTGACAGGAGCTGTCTTTTTATAGAGCGTTTCTTTTTCAGCAGATAACCGCTGTCGAAGGGGTATTCAAGTTCTTTCATAGGTGTGTCCTTATTTCAAGTAATTAAATCATATTATCAATTATCTCATTGAAGTGCTTTTTATATCCCTAACCCCCTGACCTCATGAAAGGCTGTGTATGCTTGGTTGGCTTTGCGTCCTTGCAAAGCCCTTGGGCATACACGCCCGGCATCCGTGCCAGGGATAAGTGTGGGGCTGCCGCCCTCACCCCGCTTGGGGCTAACGCCCCAAACCCCATATTATTAAAAGCATAGATTTTCGACAAACTGAAACACTTTTCATATATTTCGTATATATGAGAAATAGTCGCAGTTGCCGCCTGCAACGGTATAGGCGCAGTTTGCAAACAGCAGATCGGTCGCATCGACCTGCTTGCAGAATTTTATTGCGTTTACCTCGCAGTAGCGCAGGTCAAGCACATAGATATTATCAAAGCTCTCGGTGAAGAACGGGATAAGCCCGTTGCCGTAGCTTTCCTTGATAACGACCAGATTTCTGCCTGTCTTTGCGTTGGTCTTTATATGGGCGATGAGATCGTCACTGCCTAAAAACGACAGGTAGTAATAGCTTGCGTTGTCGCAAAGGAAAAGGTTGCTGTCATAGCCGTTGCTGTAATAACGGTCGTAATATGTAGTTTTCAGCTTATCCTCATTCGGAGAATAGTAGACAGCATAGGTTTCGGGGTCATTGTTAAGGTGTTCGTCGGAAGAGTAATAATACATCGAGCCGACATAACCGCCGCAGGTTTCCTTGCGGTAATTCTTTATATCCGGCACTTTAACACCTGCCGTTTTGCAGAATACCTGTGCGGCATAATATGCGCCGAGCGGCATCCAGTGGTGGTCCGTCCTTGAGTATATCTCCTCTGAGGTGTGCTTTGACAGAGTATCGTACACGCTGACATTTGTAACGCCCGTGCTTTTAAGTCCGCTTTCGATATAATCTATCTTATCCTTCTGAAGCTCGGTGTAGCCCTTGTATTCGGTCGGATTGTAGAAATCGACAGATGTCGGTATTACCATAGAATATACCGTTACTTCGGGAAGCGCCGACTGGAACGCCTTTACATCGGTCATATATTGGTCGCAGTAGCCGTATGTACCGCCATAGAACACAATTCCACGGTAGTGATTATCCATACCTGCAACTAATATGCCGTTGTCGCCTATCGCCCTGTAGCTGTTTATATCGGTGCTAATTGCGGGGGCGGAGCTTTCTTCGGAAGAAGTGCCGTCTGTTTCGGGAGCGGAGGTTTCTTCGGCAGAAGTATCCGGCGGTAACGTTTCGGGAGCGGAGGTATCGGGCGGTTCGGTTTCTTCGCTTTCGGTGTCCGAAGGAGCTTCCGATGATACGGGGTCGGGTGGTAGGGTGTATGCCGATGTGTCCTTGCCGCTTGCGTTGCTGTCGGGGAAAACCTCCGAGCATCCGCAGGCGAGCGATAATGTCAATATAAGTGCTGTTATCTTCGGGAGCTTTTTCATACTGCTCCTCCTTTCAGAAAACCTGTCAGAGATTTACTTTGAAAGCAGGTTGTTCTTTATACCCTCTGCATTTTCACCGACAGCGGAGAATGTACACATTGTGAACAGAACGTCGGTAATGCCGTTATCCTTAATAAAGTCGGGTGCGTAAAGGTCAAAGTAGCGGATGTCGCAAACGTAGATCTCCTCAAAGGAATCTATAAAGAAGGGAACTTCGGCATTGCCGTAGCTGTCCTTGAAAATGCAAAGCTTTCTGCCGTTCTTGTTTGCGGTTTCTATCTTTACTATCTTCTGATCACCGCCCATAAAGGTCGAATATGCGCCGCTTGCAGGCTGATCTACAAATATGCTGTGGAACTGTGTGAACTGCTCATCAACCTTGAAATCGGTGGTATAATAAGTTGCGGTGTAATCTGTAGAGGGGATATAGTAGGTGAAGGTATCGGGGTCGTTTTTGATACGCTCGTTATACTCGGTAAATGCGTACATTGTTCCGACAAAGCCTTCTATCGTTTCCGTCTTGTAGGTCGAAAGCTCCTTTACAGGTACCTGTGCCATTTCACAGAAAGCCTTTGCCGCATAATATGCGCCGAGCGGTTCCCAGTGGTGATCGGTACGGGTATAGATGTACTCGTTTGTGTGCGCCTCAAGTGCGGCGTATCCGTCAACGTTTATTACGTTCACCAGCTTGTTTGCTATGCTGTTTATCGAATCCCTGTGGCTTGCGTTGTATTTTTCATAGCCTTCGGGAAGGTAGTATGCACCTGCTGTAGGCACTACCATATTGAATACGTTTACCGATGAGCCTACCTTTTCCTTGAACTCATTGAGGTATGACGCATAGTTTGCACCGTCGCCGCCGCCGTAAAGGGAGATGCCCCATGTATGACCGTCTATGTCAACTACAAGCTGGCCGTTTGTCTGAACGCCGTCAACGCCGACAGGCTTCTTGTTTTCGGACGATGATTCATCGGAAGAAACTGTGCTTTCTGAAGAGGCGGATGAATTATCGCTTGTTGTATCGCTTTTTGTATTATCCTTGCTTTCTGCAGCGGAGCTTTCCGTTAAACTGCTTTCGTTTTTGCTGTCCGTGGCGGAGCTTGTATTCTGTGATGAGCAGGCGCAGGCCGACGTCAGAATTGACGCACAGGCAAGTATTGCCGCTGTTAACCTGATATTGAGCTTCATAGTATGTCCTTTCTTTATGCGGGGTAAATATATCGCCGAATATATTATACCAACTTATTCTCTGTAGTTAGGACTTTAATCATTCCGATATAAAACAGATTGCTATAAATAAACAACTTAGCAATCTTTCGGACTTCTTTATTCTTTTCACGGGAGGGGCAAGTTAGGCAAGGATGCCTAACGTATGTACCAAAAGTTTTGCAGGGATGCAAAACCGTAAAGTACATACAACCCTCCCCTACAAAAAATACATAATGATATAACATAAATCAACGATGAAATTTCTGACTTTTTGCTACCCGTAAATGTAAATTCTTGTCCTATTGTAGTATATCACACTATCGTGTCAAGTTCAAGGATTTTCACTTAAGTTTCAGCCGGCGAAACATTATATTTACTGTAAATGTCACGGGTTATGACTATTCCGCCGGGGAGGGCATATTCGCTCTGCATATAATCGTAATAGTCGCCGGGGGTTATTATTCCTGCGGTCTTTACTATATCGGTTCCTGCCTTGCTGAGTATATAGTCCGCAAGGAAAACGCAGTTTGTACTCATAACGAAATAGGTCTTGAATCTGCCGCTTTTGAACTTATAGAAATGTGCGTGCGTGCCGTTCCACAGCGAACTGCAATAATCGTCAAAATCCGCAATGTCGGCGGTGGGGCTGTTTTCGGTTGCAAGCTGATAGGGCGGTTTCCAGTGGGTGATGTTTCGTTCAAGCTTTGCTATGCCTTTTCTGACTTTTGCAAGCTGTTTTTCCGACAGCTTTATGCCGAAATCGAACACCATCTGCAGATCGTGATAAACGCAGAAATTTATATACTTGTCAAAATCCGCTTTGAAAAGCACACCGTCACCGATGCCGCCGAACAGGCGTTCCGACGCTTTATCGTAATTTCCGTAGGATATTACCGTGCCGTTCAGCACAAGGTCGCAATGTCCTATAGAGCCTACTCCGTCGGCACTGACGTGGATAAGAACGTGTATATCGGGGGTGTCTGCGCTTTTCTCGTAACGCTCCTCGTTTTGCAGTTTTTCAATATCTATCTCACGGGAATCAAGTCGCTCGGTATAACTGCGCAAGGTTTTCAGCGGTATGAACGTGGTTATGACCTGAGGAAGCGAAAAGCGTATCCTGCGGCGGATAATGCCTTTGGCTTTATTCGGAGCGGCCTCACGGATAAACAGCCTCAGCTCGCCTGCGCCGTAAATTATGCAATACAGTCCGATGACAACAAGCATACCCTGACTTCCCATAAGAGTACCGAAAAGCATAATAATGCCGAAAACGGTGAAGAATATTCCCGAAAAAAAGTCATAGAACGCATCGGGAACGGCATTTTTAAGGGCTGTGCCGAAGTCGATGAATTTCACAAGGGCATTAAGAAAAACGTAAAGCGAGAATATAAACGACAGAAGCGCAAGAGTGGCGGCGGGGAAGAAAACGGATATAAGTCCTATTATAATGTTTCCGATGCCGCTGAACACGGGCAGTCGCTGATGTCTTGCGTAGGCACGGATAAGGCGGTGGATACCGTTTGCAACGATAAAAATACCGCCCAGCCTTGCGGCAGGCTCTACCACTATTTTTCCGTTTACAAGTACAAGTATACCGACAGTGATAAGTCCTGCGCCGTACAGGAGCAGCCACGTTATATTGAAGTTCTTTTTTATATTCGGCTTTACGGTCATAATATGCTTTTACTCCTTTCTATAAATGTCTAACGGGGGTTTGGGGCGTAGCCCCAATGCGGGTTGTCAGTCGTTGGTGTCGCTGCGTCGTGCAGCGACTGTGTGCGACTGACTGCAAGCATCCTTGCTTGGTGAGGGCGGCAGCCCCAAATTCAGCCCCGGCACGGACGCCGGGCGTGTATTCACAAGGGCTTTGCACGATGCAAAGCCAGCCAAGCATACACAGCCTTTCACCAGGGAAAGGGGTTTTCGGCAAGGATGCCGAAATAAGGACACACCGAGCTTTGCACGAAGCAAAGCCCACAGAGTGTCCTAAAGGGGATAGGGATTGAGAACAAGCACTTTTTTGAAAAAACAGACTTTTTCTACAAACTGATGGGGTTAACCGCCTGCGGCTTTCCTTCATAAACTGGCAATAAGCGAAGAAATGAAGGAGGCGTTTATGTGAGAAGTCTGGCACAGCTGGAAAGAGATGAAAAATGCAGGGTAGAACGGCTGTTACTTGCAGGAGATATGAAAAGAAGGCTTATGGATCTCGGCTTTACAAAAGGAACAACAGTCACCTGTGTGTTGTGCGGTAGCGGAATAAAGGCATATCTTGTAAGAGGTGCGGTAATTGCACTCAGAAACGAGGACGCAGATAAAGTACCGGTAAGTGAAATAAAAAATTAAAAAAATTTCGTAAACTTGTAGACAAACGGCAGAAAATATAGTATAATAAAATGACTATGGAAATAGGCGAGGGTGTGCGATACAGATATTAGCATATCTTTCGTAAAATGGGATCTTTTATCTGCTAATGGCGGATATGAATTAAAGCCGTGTTTTTCATCGTCAAGGAAGAAAGACACGGCTTTTGTGCAGAATTGCGAGGTGCTATAATGACAATTTTACTGAAAAACGGTCACGTTGTTGATTATGTGAACGGTTTTGAAGGCAAAAAGGACATACTTATAAAAGACGGCTTTATCCGTGCGCTCGGCGATAACCTTGAATGCGATGATAAGAACGCAAGGGTGGTAGACTGCAACGGGCTTACGGTGATACCGGGTATATGCGATATGCACGTTCATCTGAGAGATCCCGGACAGACATATAAAGAGGATATTTTTACAGGCTGTGAGGCGGCTGTCGCAGGCGGTGTTACGGCGCTTGCGTGTATGCCGAACACGAAACCGCCCGTTGACAACAAGGAAACGGTAAAATATATTCTCGACAAGGCAAAGAAAGCAAAGGCGAAGGTTTATCCTGTCGGCTGTATCACAAAGGGTATGCAGGGCAAGGAACTGTGCGACTATGACGAACTAAAGGCGGCAGGCTGTGTTGCGGTGAGCGACGACGGCAGACCCGTTGAATCTGCGAATATGATGGCGCAGGCAATGGTAAAGGCACACTATGCAGGGCTGAAGGTAATTTCGCACTGTGAGGATCTTGAGATAATAGACGGCGGTATAATCAACAAGGGAAAGATTTCTCAGCAGCTCGGCGTAAAGGGTATGAGCAGGCTGAGCGAGGATATAATCACGGCAAGAGAGCTTGCCATAGCACAGGATACGCAGATGCCGATACACATTGCGCACGTTTCGACAAAGGGCAGTGTGAACACGATAAGAGGAAATACCCATATCGGTGTTATGTGTACCTGCGAAACCGCTCCGCACTACTTTATGATGACGGACGAAAAGCTGTTGTCAAGAGATGCGGACTACAGAATGAATCCTCCGCTTCGTGAGGAGGACGATGTTATGGCGATAACCGCCGCTATAATAGACGGCACTATCGACTGCATAGTAACCGACCACGCTCCGCACAGTGCAGAGGAAAAGGCAGACTTCGAGAAAGCTCCCAACGGCGTTGTGGGAATGGAAACATCGCTTGCGGCGACACTGACGGGACTTTATCACACGGGTACGATAAGCCTTATGCACATAGTAAGACTTATGTGCGTCAACCCCAGAAAGATACTGGGAATAGAGGGAGGCTCGCTCGGCATAGGCGATATTGCGGACATCGCAATATTTGACGCTGACGAAAGCTGGACGGTAGACCCCGAAAAGCTCCACTCAAAGTCAAAGAACACCTGCTTCAAGGGAATGACCCTTAAGGGCAGGGTAAAGTACACACTGGTAAACGGAAAAATAGTATACGAGGACAAGTAAGCTCCGATATACTTGAAATAAATAAAAAGGATGGATACGAAAATGTCAATGGATAATCTTCTTCGTGCAATCTGCGAAAAGCAGAACCCCACAGTCGCAGGACTTGACCCCAAGCTCGACTATGTGCCTCAGTACATAAAGGACAAGGCTTTCAACAAGTACGGCGAAACGCTCAAGGGTGCGGCAAAGGCGGTACTTGAATTCAACAAGTGCCTTATAGACGCTCTCCACGAGGTAGTTCCTGCCATAAAGCCTCAGGCGGCTTATTATGAAATGTACGGTACGGCAGGAATGAAAACGCTGTACAAGACGCAGGAATATGCAAGAAGCAGAGGTATGTATGTTATCACAGACGGCAAGCGTAACGATATAGGCACAACTATGGAAGCGTATGCCGCAGCGCATCTGGGCAAGGTAAAGGTAGGAAACGAGGAATACGAGCCTTTTATGGGCGATGCTCTGACGGTAAACGGATACCTCGGAAGCGACGGTATCAATCCGCTTATCAAGGTGTGCAAGGAAAACGACAAGGGCATTTTCGTACTGGTAAAGACATCTAACCCGTCAAGCGGCGAGCTTCAGGATCTGCTGATAGACGGTGTTCCCGTATATGAAAGAATGGGCAATATGTGCGAAAAGTGGGGAGAGGAGCTTCCCGGCAAGTACGGCTATTCGGGCGTAGGTGCAGTGGTAGGTGCGACATATCCCGAACAGATCGCTGAGCTTCGTAAAAAGCTCCCTCACACATTCTTCCTTATCCCCGGATACGGCGCACAGGGTGCAACAGCCAAGGACATTGCCGCCGCATTTGATGCGAACGGTCTTGGCGGTATAGTAAACAGCTCAAGAGGAATAATGACAGCATATAAAAAAGAAGGCTGTGACGAGCATGATTTCGCAGGTGCGGCATTCAGAGAGGCGCTGCGTATGAGAGATGAGATAATGGGCTTTGTAGGAAAGATACAGCTCCCTTAAGTGATAGAACAAAAAAGAAAAATATATGAAAGGAACGAATTAAATGGACTTAAAGGCTAACAAAGCAAAGACCGCATATCTGATACTTGCAGACGGAACGGTGTTCACGGGCAAGAGCTTCGGCTGTGAGGGCGAGGTCGTAGGCGAGATAGTATTCACAACGGCAATGACAGGTTATGAAGAAACGCTGACAGACCCCAGCTACTGCGGACAGATTGTAACGCAGACATTCCCTCTTATCGGAAACTACGGCGTGAATGACGAGGATTACGAGTCAAAGACAAGCGTGGTAAGCGGTTATATCGTGCGTGAATACTGCGAGGTACCGTCAAACTTCCGCTGTGAAGGCGACATAGACGGCTTTCTGAAAAAGCACAACATCATCGGACTGTTCGGCATAGATACAAGAAGGCTTACAAGAATAATCCGTGAAACAGGTGTTATGAACGGCATGATCACAACAAGCGAGCCGACAGACGAATTCAAGGCACAGGCGCTTGAAAGGATAAGGGCTTATGTTGTAGGTCCTGTTGTGCCGAAGGTAAGCGTAAAGCAGCCTGAGAAGTTCAGTGCCGAAAACGGCAAATACAAGGTTGCACTTATGGACTACGGCTATAAGTTCAATATAAGACGTGAGCTTGTAAAGAGAGGCTGTGACGTGACGGTATTCCCCTACGACACAAGTGCGGAGGAAATACTGAAATTTGCTCCGGACGGTATAATGCTTTCAAACGGACCCGGAGATCCGCAGGACAACACGGTATCCATAAATACGCTGAAGGAGCTTATCCCTCACAAGATACCTACGTTTGGCATCTGCCTCGGTCATCAGCTCTTAGCGCTTGCAAACGGGGCTACCACTGTCAAACTGAAATACGGTCACAGAGGCGGAAATCAGCCTGTAACCGATGTTACTGTTGACAGAACATTTATCACATCGCAGAACCACGGTTATGCGGTCGTAAGCGACAGCCTTCCCGAAAGCGCAGGCAAGGTAAGCCATATCAACGGAAACGATAAGACCTGTGAGGGTGTTATGTACACGAATGCTCCTGCGTTCACTGTGCAGTTCCACCCCGAAGCGTGCGGAGGTCCGCATGACACTGCGTATCTGTTTGATAAATTTATCAGTCTGATGGAGGAGAATAAGAAATGCCGTTAAGAAGTGATATAAAGAAAGTTCTCGTTATAGGCTCGGGTCCTATCGTAATCGGACAGGCTGCTGAATTTGACTATGCGGGAACGCAGGCGTGCCGTGCGCTTAAAGCAGAGGGTCTTGAGGTCGTACTTATAAACTCAAACCCTGCTACCATCATGACGGACAAGCATATGGCGGACAAGATATACATTGAACCGCTGACGCTTGATGTAGTAAAGAAGATAATCAAGATAGAAAAGCCGGACAGCATTCTGTCAACGCTCGGCGGTCAGACGGGTCTTACCCTTTCAATGCAGCTTGCGGAGGAAGGCTTCCTTGCCGAGAACGGTGTAAAGCTGCTCGGTGCAAATCCCGAAACTATCCACAAGGCAGAGGACAGACAGGCGTTCAAGGATACTATGGAGGCTATAGGCGAGCCGTGTATTCCCTCAAAGGTAGTTGAAACCGTTGAGGACGCTTTGGATTTTGCCGAGGTTATACACTATCCCGTAATTGTACGTCCTGCGTTCACGCTCGGCGGTACAGGCGGAGGTATTGCATATTGCAAGGACGAATTACACGAGATTGCAACAAACGGTCTGCGTCTTTCGCCTATCACACAGATACTTGTTGAAAAGTGTATTTCGGGCTGGAAGGAAATCGAGTTCGAGGTTATCCGTGACGCAAAGGGCAACGTTATCACCGTCTGCTCGATGGAAAACTTCGACCCTGTCGGCGTTCACACAGGCGACAGTATCGTTATCGCTCCTGCGGTTACGCTTGCAGACAAGGAATATCAGATGCTGAGAACAGCGGCGCTGAACATCATTCAGGCACTGAAGGTCGAGGGCGGCTGTAACTGTCAGTTTGCATTAAAGCCCGACAGCTTTGAATACTCGGTAATCGAGGTAAACCCCAGAGTTTCACGTTCATCGGCGCTTGCGTCAAAGGCTACAGGCTATCCTATAGCAAAGGTTGCAACAAAGATTGCGATAGGATATTCGCTCGATGAGATCGTAAACCAGGTAACAGGCAAGACCTACGCTTGCTTTGAGCCTGCGCTTGACTACGTTGTAGTAAAGTTCCCGAAGTGGCCGTTTGACAAGTTCGTATACGCAAAGAAAACGCTCGGCACTCAGATGAAGGCTACAGGCGAAATAATGGCTATCGGAACGAGCTTTGAAGAAGCTATGATGAAGGCTGTACGTTCAATAGAACTTGGTATGGACACGATGCGTAAAAAGGCTTTCAAGAAGCTGACAGACGAAGAAGTAAGAGCAAAGCTCCACGATGTCGATGTTGACCGTTCATTCTGCGTATTCGAGGCGCTGAGAAGGGGCTTCAGCGTTCAGGAGATACATGATATAACCACTATCGACAAGTGGTTTATAACCAAGCTTAAAAACCTTGCAGAGCTTGAGCTGTGGCTTGAGGACGGTGAACTTACGCAGGAGAAATACGACCTTGCGAAGAAGTACAGCTACCTTGACAGGACTATCGAGAAGCTGTCAGGTCAGAAGCTGGCTGACAAGGGCATAAAGACACGTCACGCAGTATATAAGATGGTTGATACCTGTGCCGCAGAGTTCTCGGCTGAAACACCCTACTTCTACAGCACTTACGATGAAGAAAACGAGGCCGCAGAATTTATCGAACAGCACCCGACAGATAAAAAGAAGATAATAGTTTTCGGCTCAGGTCCTATCAGAATAGGTCAGGGTATCGAGTTCGACTACTGCTCGGTACACTGTGTATGGGCGCTCAAGGAAATGGGCTATGAAGCAATCATCTGCAACAACAACCCCGAAACAGTTTCGACCGACTTTGATACGGGCGACAGACTGTACTTCGATCCGCTGACATTTGAAGATGTTGACTCGCTGATAGCTACCGAAAAGCCTTATGGCGTTGTAGTACAGTTCGGCGGTCAGACGGCTATAAAGCTGACAAAGCACTTACAGGAGAGCGGTGTAAGAATACTCGGTACTTCGGCTGAAAGCATTGATGACGCAGAGGACAGAGAGAAGTTTGACGAACTGCTCGAAAAGTGTAAAATTCCTCGTCCTAAGGGACATACGGTATTCACGACCGAGGAAGCACTCAAAGCCGCAAACGAGCTTGGCTATCCTGTTCTGCTCCGTCCGTCATACGTTCTGGGCGGTCAGAATATGATAATTGCTCACTGCGACAGCGATGTTACCGAATATATGACTATCATCACGGCTACAGAGCTTGAAAACCCTGTGCTGATAGATAAGTATCTTATGGGTACTGAGGTCGAGGTCGACGCTATCTGCGACGGTACGGACTTCCTTATCCCCGGTATTATGGAGCATATCGAGCGTGCCGGAGTTCACTCGGGCGACAGTATCTCGGTATATCCTGCTCAGACATTATCCGACAAGATAAAGAGCACGATAGTGACATACACGGAGCGTCTTGCAAAGGCACTGAACGTAATCGGTCTTGTAAATATCCAGTATGTTGTATATAACAACGAGGTTTACGTTATCGAGGTAAACCCGAGATCATCAAGAACCGTTCCTTATATCAGCAAGGTTACGGGCGTTCAGATGGTCGATATTGCAACAAAGATAATGCTCGGCGAAACTCTCAAGGAGCAGGGCTACCACAGCGGACTTTATCCCGTTGGCAACTATGTTGCGGTTAAGGTTCCCGTATTCAGCTTTGAAAAGCTCCACGATGTTGATACACAGCTCGGTCCTGAGATGAAGTCAACGGGTGAGGCACTCGGTATAGCAAAGACGTTTGAGGAAGCTCTCTACAAGGGACTTATAGCGGCAGGCTTCAAGATATTCAAGAAGGGCGGAGTAATGTTCACCGTCAAGAATTCGGACAAGCCCGAGATAGTACCGCTGGCGGAGAAATTTGAAAAGCTCGGCTTTGAACTGTATGCCACAAGCGGTACGGCATCAATGCTGAACAGAAATATGATAGCTACAAACTTTACCTATCGTATACACGAGGACAAGGAGCCTAACGTAATAAGCCTGCTTGAAAGCGGCAAGATAAATTACGTTATCTCAACGTCAGAAACAGGCAGAAAGCCGGCTCTCGACAGCGTTAAGATAAGACGTAAGTCGGTTGAGCGTTCTATCGCTTGTCTTACATCTGTCGATACGGCAAACGCTCTTGTAAAGTGTATCGCTATGGACAAGACTGTAGACGATCTTGAAATGGTAGATATAACAAAGATATAATGAGGTGCGATTTTGAGAACAGGCGAATATAAAGTAAAATTCAATTACACGATATTGAGGGGATTTATAGACGCTTTCGGTCTTATAATGGCGGTACTTCTGTATCAGACAACATACGCATACTATTATCAGATGGCGCATCCGACAATGGTGCTGAATAATGTTTATCCTGACGGCTTACCTGCATATATGTGGATATGCGGCGGCATAGTGCCTTTTATCGCACTTGCGGCATTCGTGTTCTCGATAGTGTATATGTTTATACCTCATAGGTCAAGGACGCTTGTAATCACGGCTGACAATGCTCAGAAGTATTACGACAATCTGATGATAACAAACAGCTTGCTGAGAATACTTGTGCTTATGGCACTGTGGGATTACACTTATATAACGCAGAGCAACCTTATGGGAGCTATGGAATCGTGGTTCAGCCTTCAGACAGTGCTTGACGTTATAGTGGGGGCGCTTGTTGTATACTTTATGTACGGCAGACTGAAGGCGATAGCGAAGCCTGCAGACAGAAAGAAGAGCAGCGTGATAAAGCCGAAGCAAAGCGAAAGTGATGATGAAGTGTTTACGGCGAAGGTGAAAATTGTCAAGGACGACAATACAATAATGCGTAGTTGATTATGCAACAAGGAAGCAAGGCAACATGATAAAATAACGTGTTGCCTTGATTTTTACACAGCGGCAAAACCGCAGGAAAGGAAAATATATGAGCTTTTTTTGTGATTCATATCCGATAGTTGATAAAAAAGCGCTCGGTGAGGGGATATATTCATATACGCTGAAATGTCCCGAGGTTGCCGAAAACGCACATATCGGACAGTTCGTTCAGATAAAGGCGGAGGGATATATGCTCCGCAGACCTATCTCTATATGCTCGGTCGATAAGGAAAACGGCACTATGAGGCTCGTTTTTGAAGTAAGGGGCAAGGGTACGGATAAGATCTCCGAACTTAACAAGGGAGATCTTATGGACGTTATCGCTCCGCTCGGCAACGGCTTTACCGTTCCTGCAAAGAAGGACGGCAGGGTAATAGTTGTAGGCGGCGGAATAGGCACGCCTCCCTTGCTTGACATTGCAAAGATGTACGGCGACAGATGTACGGCTATACTTGGCTTCAGGAGCTTTGACAAGGTTATACTTGACAAGGATTATTCGCTTGCAGGGGCAAACGTTATAGTATGTACTGATGACGGAAGCACGGGAGTACACGGTACGATAGCACAGCCGCTTGCAGATGAGCTTGCAAAGGGCGATGTTGCGGCGGTATATGCCTGTGGCCCTACTCCTATGCTTAAAGCGGTCGTTGCGGCGGCAAAGCAGGCAGGGGTATACTCGGAGGTTTCTCTTGAGCAGCGTATGGGCTGCGGTGTAGGTGCGTGCGTTGTATGTGCCTGCACGGTTATCCGTGACGGAGAAGAAAAGGTGCTTAGAGTATGCAAGGACGGCCCTGTGTTCAGCGGTGAGGAGGTAGTATTATGAGTTTCAAGCCTGATATTTCGGTAGATGTATGCGGTAAGCATTTCAAGAATCCTGTAATAGCCGCTTCCGGCACATACGGCTTCGGCGAGGATTATACCGATCTTTATCCGCTGTCGGCACTCGGCGGTATTTCCTGCAAGGGTACGACCTTAAATAAGAAGGACGGTAACATCCCTCCGAGAATAGCAGAAACTCCGAGCGGAATATTAAACTCTGTCGGACTTCAGAATCCCGGTGTTGACAAGTTTATAAATTACTATCTGCCCAGACTCAGAACGCAGGATACTGTGGTTATCGCAAATATCGCAGGTGCGGTAATTGACGATTATATAGCTGTTGCAGAAAAGCTGGATGCTACCGATGTTGATATGATAGAGCTGAACATTTCCTGCCCTAACGTAAAGCAGGGCGGCGCTACATGGGGCGTTACCTGCGAGGGTGCGGCAAGCGTTACAAGAGCGGTAAGAAATGCTACAAAGAAGCCCGTTATCGTAAAGCTTACTCCGAATGTAACGAATATCACAGAAATTGCAAAGGCTGTTGAGGCTGAGGGCGCAGACAGCGTTTCGCTGATAAACACTCTGCTTGGTATGAGAATTGATATAAGGACAAGACGGCCTATCCTGCACAACAATGTCGGCGGACTTTCGGGTCCTGCAGTGTTCCCTGTTGCAGTAAGAATGGTATGGCAGGTGGCGAATGCGGTCAAGATACCCGTTATCGGTATGGGAGGCATTGCAACGGCTGAGGACGCTATAGAGATGATGATGGCAGGTGCATCTGCTGTACAGATGGGTACGGCTATCTTCAACGATCCTTATGCGCCGATAAAGGTATGCGAGGGTATGGAAAAGTTCCTCGCCGAACAGAAAATAGAGAAGATAAGCGATATTGTAGGCACGGTAAAGCCGTGGTGAGTTTAAGCATACAATAATTTCAGAATAAAGTACCCTCCCTACCGTATAAACGGCAAAGAGGGTACTTTTATTATGTTCGGTTAAATTATAAGATCGGTATCTTCAAGGCGTTTATTGAAGAACTTCATTATTCTTATACACGGTTTTCTCAGCACTATGCCGATAAAGAGGGCTATCGCAACATAAATCAGCAGGTAGAGCAGGTCTTCTATATAGCTTTGCGCATATACGCCTGCGACCGCTTCACGCATTGCGTTTATGCTGTATCTGAAGGGCAGATAGGGAAGAATGCTGCGGAAAAATTCGGGGAGAACTTCGGGAGGGAATGTACCGCCAGAGCCTGCAACCTGAAGTACAAGGATAATTACCGCAAGAGCCTTTCCTATTACGCTGAATGTGATCGTCAGTGAGTAGATGAGCAGTGAGAATACAATAGAAGATACAACGGCGGCGATGATGAACAACAGCGGGTCTTCACACTGTATTTTCAGGAATAAAAGGTCGCCGAGTGCGATTATTATCGCCTGAATTATTGATACCATAAGGTAAATCATATATCTGCCGAAATAAGCCTGTATCGGTCTTACATTACTGCCGAGCTTTTCGATGTCACGGCGGCTGATCTCTGCTTTCAGTACGGCGACAAGCACGATAGAGCCTACCCAGATAGCGAGTATCGTATAGAACGGCGTCATGGCTGAGCCGTAATTTTCTACAGGATAAACCTTGACGGTTTTTACTTCAACGGGCGAACTCATAAATTCGCCGATTGATGACGGGTCACTTGAAACCTCTTCGATAAAAGCTATAAGCGCCTGGTCACTGCTTATATCATCGACCTTTTTCTGCATATCTGTGAGCTTGTTCTTAGCGTTGCCGATTATTTTATCGAGGTCGGTAAGGCAGGATTTAAGGCTTGCAAGCGAGTTCTGAGCATCGGTGAGAGCCGTTTCGATATTCGGAACAGATGTTCCTGCGTCAGAAAGCAGTGCGGAAATTCCATCAAGCGTCTTGAACACTTCATTAACGGCAGTATCCATAGCAGTTTTGACAGAAGTGTTCCAAGTGGTTTTTATGCCGTCAAATTCTTTCTTTGAATCGGTTATCAGCTTGTTTACATCACTTTCAAAATTATCGGGGGCGTGACCTGTTGCGCTGACAGTGTCTGCACCGCTGTTTAATTTGTCGATGATTGCGTTCTGCTTTTCTATATTCCTGTCGATTGCATCGGTCATAATGCTGACATCAATTCCGAGCTTTTCACCGACTGTTACAACATGGGTGCGGATATTATTCAGTGCATCAATTGTTTTTCTGTTTATCTCCGCTGTTGCTCTTATCTTTTCGGCGGCTTTGTCGGCATCGGCGGCGATTTCACCCGTGATGCCCGAAATACTGCTTTCCGTATTGCTGTAAAGCGTGTCGATCGAATTAAGGACGGTATCTGTAGCGGCGGTTATCTGTGTTGCTACTGCCTGTACAGCCGTAATGCTGTCCTTGGCGGAAGATGTCAGAGTACCCGACTGCGCAAGAAGCTGCTCAAGATCCGGAATAGACTTTTTGGTGTTTGCAATCATTGTATCTGCACTGTCAAGTGTTGTGCTTATCAGCGAAATCGAGCTTTGGAAAGCGGAAAGATTGTCGATAACGTCGCCTATGGCTGATTTTATATTGTCTGTTATCTCGGTGAATTTCTTGTTGCCCTGCTCGGAGGTGTAGTTCAATATTCCTGCAAGCTCGGTGGTAATCGTGTCAATAAAGCTCTCGTTTACCTGAGTTTTTATCGCCTCTGCGCCTTTGTCGGTGATTTTCGGAGCGATAGCGTTTTTCTTTTCGTTGAGCGTGTAGGTTATCTGCGGACGTGTCAGCTTGCCCGAAAGTATGCTTGTGAAGCTCTCGCTGAAATTTTCGGGGATAACAACGCTGGCATAATATTCGCCTGTTACTACTCCGTTTTCCGCCTGCTCCTTATCTACGAACGTCCAGCACATCTGCGTGTTCTTTTTAAGATTATCCACTATCTGATTGCCGATGTTGATTTCCTTTGAAGCAAGCTTAGTGCCATTATCGCAGTTTGCGACCGCAACCTTGATATTGCCTGTGTTTGAGTACGGGTCCCAGTTTGCCGCAATGTTGAACCACGCATACAGCGCCGGCAGTATACAAATACCTATCATTACCGCAAACGCCATAAGATTTGTGCGTATCTTTTTTATATCGCTTAAAAATATCCTGAATATTGTCTTCATTTGTTTTCCTGCTCCCTCGTTTTCATTCCGGAAAGACGGCTGATGTCTTTCTTGGCTGATTCTATCGTGGCTTCTATGTTAACCTTTGCGTTTTCAAGCTCAGTTTTCGCGTTGCTTATCGTCTTGTCGATATCGTTCTTCATCTTTTCAAGGTCGTCTTCCTTGTCGGTGTTTTTAATGCCGAGTATCTTTTCGTACTTGTAGCAACGGTAATCTATCCGTGTCATTACCGCAATACCCGAAATAATGAAGATTATCCACAGCGTCAAGAAGAATGTTTTGCTGTCAAGGCTGAACATCAGGGCGAGAAATACAACTGCACTGATGATAATGAGCAGTATCCCGATCTTGATACATTTTTCACGTTTTGCGTATTCTGCCTTGTATTCGTGCATAAGGCGCAGATATGCGTTATGCTCCTTGTCCTGCGTTGTGGCAGGATCTTTTATAAGCCCGTCTATAAGATCAAGCTCGTCCGGCTCTTCCTCATGTCCCTCTTCGAAAAGGTCTATATCGGAAAACTTCGTTTTCTTTATCCGCTCTTTTTCCTTTTTATCTTTATTCTTCAAACCGACACCCCACTTTTTAAGTGTATTTTTCTTGTCACAATATGATTATACTATTAAAAAAGCGGTTTGTCTATTGACATTCTGACAAAAGCGACATACTTAAATATGCGGAAATTGGGAGATATAAGAGATTTCATAGCGGAAAGAAAAATTCTGAAATGAGAATTTATTTTGAGAAATTCGGAAAAAGTGCTGAAATGAGAATTATTCTTGACATTTTGAGCATTTTGTGCTAATATGAGCATATAATATAATAGCACAGAACGATAAGAGGGTGATTTTTTTGGTTGAAAGAAAAGAATATCTTGAAAAGCTGAAGCTCTGGAAGGACGAACAGGTTATAAAGGTAGTGACGGGAATACGCAGATGCGGAAAATCAACATTGCTTATGCAGTATCAGGACTATCTTAAGCAGAGCGGAGTTGACGCTGACAGAATAATTGCGATAAACTTTGAAGAACTGGAATACGAGGAACTGTGCGACTATAAAAAGCTGTATGAATATATAAAGGCTCGGCTCAGCGTTGATAAAACGACTTACATTTTTCTTGACGAGATACAGAAAGTGCCGTATTTTGAAAAGGTGGTAGACAGTCTTTATGTAAAACAGGGAACTGATATTTATATCACCGGCTCAAACGCATATATGCTGTCGGGCGACCTTGCTACACTTCTCAGCGGTCGTTATGTGGAAATATCAATGCTTCCGCTGTCGTTTGCAGAGTATTTGCAGGTAAACAGCAAGGACAAGGAAAGTGCATTTGCTGATTATATGAGATACGGCGGTATGCCTTTCATTGCTACGGCAGAAAAGACGGAAGAAAAGATAACCACCTATCTTGAGGGTATCTACAATACGGTTATCGTAAAGGATATTGAGGACAGGCAGAAGCGTAAGGAATGGGATAACAGCGATACAGGCAGGATAACGGATATATTGCTTCTTAAAACTGTCGCAAAGTACCTTTCAAGCGTTATCGGAAGTCTTGTGACGGTAAGGAGCATTACAAATTATCTTGTTTCATCGGGACGGAAAATTTCTCCGAATACGGTGAGCGATTATGTTAATGCACTGACCGAATCGTTCATATTCTACCCGGCGGAACGCTTTGACATTGTGGGAAAGCAACTTCTTAAAACCAAAACGAAATATTATATGGTTGACCTCGGCATACGAAATCTTATATTGCCTAAGAAAAGCTATGACCTCGGCTTTTCGGTTGAGAATGTAGTGTATTTTGAACTGCTCAGACGTGGGTACAAGGTGAACGTTGGCAAGTACGGAAATACCGAGATAGATTTTGTGGCAGAGAGAAACGGAGAGCTTGAGTATATTCAGGTAACTGCCGATATGACCGCTAAGGAAACCTTCGACAGGGAAATGGCTCCGCTTATAGCCGTGAAGGATAACTACCGCAAGAGAGTTTTGACACTTGACAAATTCACTATCGGAAATTATGACGGCATTGAGGTGAAGAATGTTGTCGAGTGGCTGACGGATAAATGATAATTGAATAGGGAGAATAAAGCCGCCCGTCAGATATAAATTCTTGTTGACAGATAGAAAATCCTGTGTTATACTAAGAAAAAGATTAATTTCTACTAAATATGTGGAAATGTTAATTATTAAGGGCTTATTTTTTTGAGTTTATGTGAACTTTACAGGCAGAGAAAAAATGGGGAATACCAAGAGATACTATAGCTAAATATTGCCGTGAGGGAAAAATCAAATCTGCTGAACACGATAAAGCGGGCAGTCCGTGGAGAATAAGCGTAGACGAGCCAAGACCGAATTATATGGGAAGAAAGCAAAAGGAGCGATAAGCATGGTAAACATTGAAGAAAGCCAAAACACAACCGTAATAACAGGAAACACTAAATTGATGATGAGAATTGCCGGAGTGCTGTTTGCGGTGCTGGCGGTGATACATATTGCACTTACCTGTACCCCGGAAATTATTAGTAATATTCTAATGATGGGTTCTAAATTATTTTATTACTTAAATATAGTGGTAGAAATATTTTTCTCGATAGCGTGCATTATCCAGAAAAAAGCCTTTTTTTTAATATCCTTGCTAATTGTAATAGGACTATATTCAACGAGAATGGCATATTGCATAATCAATCGGTATTACGTTGACTTGTCTAACATATGTGTTATTGTTTCCTTTGTAATTATTTTTTTGCTTTTCATTGCACAGCAAAAGAACAACAGAAAATTAATTACTGTCGGAAAGTGTGTCTTTGTAATTCCACTCATCGCCTATATGGTATTCCAATATGCATGTTTTGTTTATATTTTCTATTTTTTTTATGATTTGTTGAAAAGCGGCCATTTTAATTTTGGCTTATTACTGGAGTATCTTCAGCATATTCTCTTGATAACCGCAATTTTCATATTATCCCTGTCATTAATAATTACCCCCAAAAAATTCAACGTACCTGCAAGCAGTGCGGCTTACAGCAAGAGTTACCAATCCCTTGTACCTCACGTTCTGCTTTTGCTTTTTACTCGCGGTATTTATTATCTCGTGTGGATATATCGCACCACCGACAGCCTTAACGCCTGCAAGAATGAGGAATACCGTACTCCTATAAACAAGCTGTTGCTGTGTATGTTTGTTCCGTTCTATTCGATATACTGGACATATAAGAGCGCACACCGTATAGATATGCTCGGATATGAAAAAGGCATACTGGGTGAAACCGCAACGCTGAGTCTTATATTGTCGCTGTTCGTTCCTATATTACCGCCTATACTTATGCAGAGCAAGCTGAACAGCGTAATAATGGCTGACAGTGCTTCTCCTGCTGTGGCAACAGCAATGCAATATGCAGCTAAACCTGTTGATAACGGATATAACGACCTTCAATATGCAGCTAAACCTGCTGATAACGGATATAACGACCTTGAAAAGCTGAAAGAGCTTTATGACAAAGGTGTAATCACCGAAGAAGAATTTACAGAGAAGAAAAAACAGGTTCTGGGTATCTGACAGATAGTATTAAAACCGTATGGCGACTAAACGCTCATACGGTTTTTGCTGTATTTATTCGCATAAGAACACAAAAACTCCCTGCCAACACGGCGGGGAGTAAATACATTCACTCTACGAAATATTATTTTCAAAAAAATCTTTAAGCATGTCCATTACGCCACTTGACGCCTGTATACTGCCAATCATGAGTATATCTGATTGCATAGCAGTATAATCAATATCATAACCGGCGTTTCTGATTAGTTGCATAAAAAATACTCGTTCTGTTCTGCCGTTTCCCTCTCTGAACGGATGAAGCATATTGATGCTATGATATAAATCATTAACTTCATCAATAAATTCATTTCGATTGAGGTGTTGAAAATAGTTTAGTTTCTGTAACCGTTTAAAAATACTTTCACCTAAAGATTGTATTTTATCAGGTGAAACAAAATTTGTAGCACTTTTAGATAAATCAATTGTTCTTATTTCACCAGCCCAATTATATAGGAGTTCGAATAAGTGTTTATGAATTTTTTTGTAATCTTCAAAACAGAAGTTTGGTGTTAATGGTTGAGATATCAATTCAGACGCTTTATATGTGGTTATTATTGTTTCATTCTTATTGAGCTGCTCTTCGTTGTGAATATCCAATTTGTTAATAAGAATATGTGTGCCCTCATAACAATCGGAATCTGTTGAATTTAAACTATAAGCCATAATCAGTTCCTATAACTACTGTTGATTTTCTTCAAGGCTTCATCAAGCGTTATTTCTTTTTTGATTATTTTCATCAGAAGCTTTTTGTCGCTCTCGGTTACTTCAAAGCCTTCCATTTGTGTTGATACTATTGCATTTTCTATTGCTCTCTCATCTGACATAGGACGCATATAAGCACCTCCGGATATAAGTCTTACTGATATTTTAATACAAATCCGCTCGCTTGTCAACACAAAAACTCCCCGCCAACACGGCGGGGAGTTCGCATTTATTATATTACCTTGTAACCCTTAGCCTAAAACAACCTCAACCTTGTGAGTGCCGTTTCCAAATACGGGGATTACATTGCTGTCAACAGCCTTGCCGTCAACTGTAACGGACTTAACGCCGTGGCAAACGTGATCGGGGTTCTTTACTGTGATCTCGTAGGTTGCGCCTCTGAACAGTCTTGAAGCTGTGAAGCCGTCCCACTCGTGAGGAATTGAGGGATCGATCTTCAGACCGTTGTATTCGGGCTTGATACCTAAGATGTACTGAGATACTGCAACGAAGTTCCAAGCGGCTGTACCTGTGAGCCAGCTGTTCTTAGCTTCGCCGTGACGCTTAGCATCCTTACCTGCAATCATCTGAGCATATACATAAGGCTCTGTGCGGTGCAGATCGGAAATATCCTCTCTGAATGCGGGAGCAATCTTTGAATAATACTCGAATGCCTTGTCACCTCTGCCTACTGCGGCTTCTGCACAGATTATCCAAGCGTTGTTGTGGCAGAAGATACCTGCGTTTTCCTTGTAACCGCCGGGATATGTGGAGATTTCGCCGTACTGGATGTAGTAGTGTGTGAATGCAGGGTTGTTAAGAACAAGACCGTGTTTTGAGTTAAGATACTTGTCTACGCTGTCAAGAGTCTGAATATCGTAGCCCTTGTCCTTGCCAAGACCTGCGAGAACGCACCAACCTTGAGGCTCGATGAATATCTTGCCTTCTTCGCACTCGTGTGAGCCGACCTTCTTGCCGTAGTGGTCGTAAGCACGGAGGAACCATTCGCCGTCATAGCCGTATTCAAGGGTGTTCTTTCTCATCTTTTCAATCTCAGCCTGAGCCTTTTCAGCTTCTGCTGTGTCACCCTTCATCTTGCACATTTCAACGTACTCGGGAGCTATTGCACAGAACATACCTGCAATCATTACAGATTCTGCAACCTTGCTGTAGTAAGGAGGCTCTTTGAACATTTCCTTGTTGTTGTATGTCTGGAATGACTCGCCGGGCTTGTCTGAGAAGCAGGAGAGGTTAAGGCAGTCGTTCCAGTCGGCACGTCCGCTGAGAGGAAGTCCGTGAGGACCTACCTTCTTAACAACGTGGTAGAACGCTCTCTTCATGTGGTCGAGCATTGTGTCTGCAAGCTCGTCACGGTTCTCATAAGGAACCTTCTCGTCAAGGATAGAAACATCGCCTGTTTCCTTTATGTAAGCCGCAACTGCGAGAATCATCCACAGCGGGTCATCGTTGAAGTTGGAGCCAAGCTCGTGGTTACCCATCTTCGTGAGGGGCTGATACTGGTGGTAAGCACCGCCGTCCTCAAGCATTGTAGCGGCAAGGTCGATAAGTCTTTCTCTTGCTCTTGCGGGGATCTGGTGTACGAAGCCGAGTAAGTCCTGATTGGAATCACGGAAGCCCATACCTCTGCCGATACCGCTCTCAAAGTAAGATGCGGAACGTGACATATTGAATGTAACCATGCACTGATACTGGTTCCAGATGTTTACCATTCTGTTGAGCTTTTCATCGGGAGAATCAACGCTGTACTGACCGAGCAGGCTGTTCCAGTGTTCCTTCAGCTCTGCGAGGAGCTTGTCAGCCTTTTCGGCTGTATCGCACATAGCCATCATAGCCTGTGCCTTAGCCTTGTTTACGATGTTCTTCTTTCTGTCGCCGCTTGTTATAATTGTGCTGTTCTCGTCAAGGTCGGGAGCAAACTTTTCTTCAAACTTGTTCTCAACATAGCCCAGGCAGAATACAAGATCCTTGCTTTCGCCGGGCTGAAGCTTGATTTCGATATAGTGTGAAGCAACGGGTGACCAACCGTCTGCAACGGACATATTGGGTGCGCCTGCGAATACTGTCTGAGGAGCGTCAAAGCCGTTGTATAAGCCGAGGAAGCTCTCTCTGTCGGTATCGTAACCGTTTATATCGGCATTTACAGAGTAGAATGCGTAGTGGTCACGTCTTTCCTTATATTCGGTCTTGTGGTAGATAACAGAACCGTCAATTTCAACTTCGCCTGTGTTGAAGTTTCTCTGGAAGTTTGTTGTATCGTCGTTTGCATCCCAAAGGCACCATTCAAGGAAGCTGAACAGCTTTAAGTTCTTTTCCTTATCGCTGTCGTTTTTGATTGTAACCTTCTGGATCTCTCCGTTGAAGTTCTGGGGAACGAAGAATGTAACTGTAGCTGTAACGCCGTTTGATGAGCCTTTTATGATCGTGTAGCCCATACCGTGACGGCACTCGTAGCTGTCAAGCGTTGTCTTAACGGGCGACCAGCCGGGGTTCCATACATGACCGCCGTCGTTAATGTAGAAGTAACGTCCACCCATATCAATGGGAACATTGTTATAGCGGTAACGTGTAATTCTTCTCAGTCTTGCGTCCTTGTAGAAGCAGTAACCGCCTGCTGTGTTAGAGATCAGCGAGAAAAAGCCCTGTGTGCCGAGATAGTTTATCCACGGATAAGGGGTCTTGGGAGATGTAATGACATACTCTCTGTTCTTATCGTCAAAATAACCGAATTTCATAGAATCCTCCTAATGTTTTTGTTCCTGTAGCGAAAAAATTACAACGTTACAGAAACGTCTATGATAATTATATCTTAAATGAAATTTTTTAGCAAGGGCTGTAATCGTTTTAAAAATAAAAATTTTTGTGAAAAGTAAAAATCCGCAATCTGCACAAAAAAACGGGCTGTGTTAGTGCATTGTGACGATTAGTTGCACTATATTGATATATAAGTAGCGGATTGCTTTACAATATGGCGGAAAAATGATATAATAATTTTAAATACAAATTGTCGAAAGAGTACATTTTATTAAAAATAGTCAAAAATTCTCTATCCCTATCCCCCTTACCCCCTTTCCCCGGGAAAGGGGGAGAATACGGGGGCTGACGCCCCTGCGACCTGTCTTGGGGCTACGCCCCAAACCCCACTCACCGAAAATTATATAAACTCTTTGATGATTTGTATTTTGGAGTAGTTTTTCATGATATTAAACTTTGCTCCGATTAACAATATGACGATTTTGACAATTTAGCCAAAGGACGTAATATGAAATACATTGAATACCGAGAAAAACGTGAGCATGGCACAAGGGAATTTCCGTATGCCTGCTACAGAGTGACAGAGAATTTTCCCCGTTATAATATGATACCGCACTGGCATAACGAGTGCGAGATCATCTATGTCAGGAGCGGATATTTCGAGCTTTTTCTTGACGGTCATACACACAGGATAGACGCAGGCTGCTGTTCGCTGATAATAGGCGGAAGTATGCACGGCGGTACGCCGAAGGACAACTGCAGATATGACTGTCTTGTGTTTGATATGGCGGCTTTGCTTAAATCAAGTCAGATATGCACATTGCATCTTCAGCCGATAATCAACCACGAAAGACGGTTTATCACCTTCTTTTCCGCCGACAGCGAGCCTGCAAAGGACGCAAAGGCGGTTATAGACGCAATGCTTGAAAAAGAGCCGGGATATGAATTTACCGTACCCGGACGGCTTTTGTGTATGCTCGGTCACATTGTGGCAAGGCAGGAGCATTATCAGAGCGGAGAAACAGCGGCGAGCGATATAAAGAAGGTACGCCGTTTCAAGAATGTTATAAGCTATATCGAGCAGAATTACCGTAAGAACATAACGCTTGAGGAACTTGCGAACGAGTGCGGAATGAACAGGAATTATTTCTGCCGTGCGTTCAAGGAATATACGGGCAAGACACCTGTTGAATATCTCAATTATTTCCGTATCGAATCTGCCTGTGAACTTATCGCAAGTACCGATGAGAAGCTGATAGATATTGCGATGAAGTGCGGATTCAACGATTACAGCTATTTTATAAAGGTGTTCAAGAGTATAAAGGGCGTAACACCGAGAGATTATTGCAGGAGAAGCTTCTGATCTATGATGTATATACTTATAGCGTTGCTTTCCGCATTCTTTGCGGCTATAACAACGATACTGTGCAAGTGCGGACTGCGTGACGCTGACTCCGATGCGGCAACGGCACTGCGTACAACGATAGTGCTTGTGCTGTCGATAGCGGTTGTGTGGATAACGGGGGAATGGCACGATCTTCCTAATGTAACTGGAATGACGCTGTTGTTTCTGATACTTTCGGGCTGTGCGACGGGCGGCTCGTGGCTGTGCTATTTCAAGGCTCTGAAAACGGGCGATGTGAACAGGGTCGCACCTATCGACAAATCCTCGACCGTACTCGCTATGCTGATGTCGTTTATTTTTCTCGGCGAACAGCTAACGGCTTATAAGATCATTGCGATGGTGCTTATCGGCATCGGAACGCTGATGATGAGCATACATACCGGAAAAAGAGGGTCAAAGGCAGGCAGGTGGATGATATTTGCGTGGATGTCCGCAATATTCGCCGCACTGACCTCGATTCTTGCAAAGATAGGCGTACAGAATGTCAATTCAAATCTCGGCACTGCCATAAGAACGGCTGTCGTGCTTGTTATGGCATGGATAGTCGTAGCGGCAAAGGGCAAGAAGAATGTTTTTTCGGGGCTTGGCGGCAAGGCGTTTGTGTTTATCGCACTAAGCGCCGTATCTACTGCGGCATCGTGGCTGTGCTACTATTACGCACTGAAAATCGGTGACGCATCGGTAGTTGTTCCGATAGACAAGCTGAGCATACTCGCTGTCGTGCTGTTCTCAAGAGTATTCCTTAAAGAAAAGCTCACGGCGATGTCTTCTGCGGGGCTTGTGCTTATTGTTGCAGGTACGGTGTTTACGATACTTTGATTTTAACATAATATGAAGAAAAGCGGAACGTGGGTTTCACGTTCCGCTTTTTATGTTGCATTTTATAAGGTCTTTGCTATTCTGCAAGGCTCGGTGTGAAGTGCGTGAGCGGCAAGTTCAACCGTTGCGCTCGACTCGGACAGCTCAATTATTCTGTTCTCTATGCCGTATGCCTTGAAATATTCCTTTACTTTTTCAAGCGACATTTTAGTTTCTCTTTTCTTTCGGTTCTTTTTCTTTAATTTTCTGTATAAGGAAGCAGTGCGTCAAGCAGCATATTTAAATTTGCGTATTGATGGGGGAATGCTCCGAAAGCCATTTTCGGCGCTACCTGTACTGTCGTCTTAAAATCCTTACCGTCGGTCATAAGCGTAAATTCAAGCTTGTACTGACCGATAAGGAGCTTCTTTATCTTAAGCCTCTTTATAGCGGTGAGCGGACACGAACCGCAGTTGCCGTCGCCTATAAAATCATAGCGTATCATCAGCAGTCTGCCCTTGTCGGTAACGGCTAAATAGCCGTATTCCATAGCACTTCCCATAAAGGATTTATCGTTGTATACGCAGTATACGGGAAACATTGCGGTTTCATCGGGATACAGCACCTTTACAAGCTGTGCGTGCATATCCGCTTCATCATATTTCAGCTTCATATTACTTGTTGCGTAGGTCGATTACACGCTTTGCCTTGCCCTCAAAACGTTCAATTGTCTTGGGCTCAACAAGTGTGACCTTTGTATCAATGCCGAGAACCGTCTTAAGATTGTGGCGGATATTTTTCTGTAAGTTTGACAGCGATTCAAGGCTTTCAAGCACGCTTCCGTCAACAAGCTCGCACTTGACCTCCAGTCTGTCACTGCTTCCCTCACGGGTAACAACAAGCTGATAGTGGGGTGCTATCTGCGGGATTGTCATTATAACGCTTTCGATCTGTGAGGGGAATACGTTTACGCCTCTGATCTTCAGCATATCATCGCTTCTGCCGGAGGGCTTGCTCATACGGGCGTGAGTTCTTCCGCATTCGCACTTTTCGTAAGTGATAGAAGTAATATCCTTTGTGCGATAACGCAGAACGGGGATTGCCTCCTTTGAAAGTGTTGTTATAACAAGTTCGCCCTTTGAGCCTTCGGGGAGAACCTCGCCTGTTTCGGAGTTGATGATCTCGGGGAGGAAGTGATCCTCGTTGAAGTGCATACCGCAGCGCAGTGAACATTCGCCCGAAACGCCCGGTCCCATAAGCTCGCTCATACCGTAGTTGTCGGTGGCAAGCAGATGCAGATAATCCTCTATCTGCGCTCTCATTTCGGGAGTGCAACCCTCTGAGCCGAAAAGACCGAGCCTCAGCTTGAGCTCATCTCTGCCGATACCCATTTCTTCTGCGACCTCGCCTATTCGCATAGCGTATGAGGGGGTAGCGACAAGTGCCGTTGTGCCGAAGTCCTTCATCAGCATAACCTGCTTTTCGGTGTTGCCCGATGAGCAGGGAACTACTGTAGCACCTATCTTTTCAAGACCGTAATGCAGACCGAGCGCACCCGTGAAAAGTCCGTAGCCGAATGCGATCTGCACTATGTCTTCATCTGTAGCGCCTGCGGCTGTAACAAGTCTTGCTACGCAGTCAGACCACATATCAAGGTCGTTCTTTGTGTAGCCTACAACGGTGGGCTTGCCGGTTGTACCAGATGAAGCGTGCAGACGTGTTACGTTTTTGAGCGGAGTTGCGAACATACCGAAAGGATAGTTGTCACGGAAATCCGACTTAGTGGTATACGGTATGTACTGTATGTCCGACAGTGCCTTTATCTTGGTGCAATCAAAGCCTGCCTCGTCAAATTTTCTCTTGTACAGCGGTACATTGTCATAACAGTATTTTGTTATGTGCTTCAGTTTTTCAAGCTGGAGCTTTTCAAGCTCGGCTCTCGGCATAGTTTCAATATCTTTCTGGAAAAAACTCATATTATAACCCTCTTTTTTATTCTTCGCTCTCGGTGTATGCACAGCTGAAACCTGTGAACTGTGCCGTACCTCCTACAGCGTATAATCCTGTCATTGTACCCGTGAAACCGCCCGAAACCTCGCTTGTCAGATATTTCACCTGGCCGCTTCCGAGATGTGTTTCGGTGTCGCCGCATTTCACAAAGAAATTATAATTATAATGGTCGGCTCTGACGATAAGCGTTGCATTGTCGGCATTTACCGCAACTCTGTTCTGCTCGTGCTTTATTCCGCCGATGTTGAGCTTCAGTATTGCAAAAGTGCCGTCCGCCGTCTTTTTAAGTGCAATATCGTAATGCTCGTTCTCGCACATATACATTGTGACACCGCCTTCACCGTTGCCGCAAAGGTTTACGTTGACACAAAGCTCCATATCAAAGTCACGCTGACGCATTGCGATAAATGTAGGTGAATCTGCATCGTCAAGCGTCAGGTCGGTGCCGCAAAGCTCGTACTTGTCCGCAGACAGCTTATAGTTTTCGGGGTGGTACTTACGCAGATAACACCAGTCAACCGAAGGATTTGTATTGCCGAATGTGAATACGGGCAGCTTATCCTGAGCAAAATCGCCCTTAATTTCATACTGTGCGTCTGTTGTGCCGTCAAGACCTGCGAACAGCCTGCCGTTTTCGTCAAAGTGTGCAGGGGAGAGGAAAACCTCTCTGCCGAGGCTGTGGAAGGGCATCCATATACCCATCTGTCTGAAGCCGAGACTTAATATATGCCAGTCGCCGTTCTTGTCCTGTATCAGATCTCCGTGACCGATACCCTGTATTATGTACGGCGCTTTGTTGCGGTTAGTGAGTATGGGGTTGTTGTCGCCTGTGACATACTCGCCCCATATATCGTCCGATACGGCATATGTAATCATATGACCGTATTCTGTGCCGCCCTCTGCCGCCATAAGATAATATCTTCCGTTTATCTTATAAACGTGGGGGCTTTCAAGATAACGTCCGCCCGAACCTTTCCAGATAGACTTACTGTGTGAGAGCTTTTTGCCCGTAGCAATGTCAATCTCGCACTGTACAACGCCGCTCTCGCCGTAGTCATCCTGTCCGTTGCTTATGAAGAATGTTCTGTCGTCCTCAAAGTACAGCGACGGGTCGATACCGCCCTGATCGACTTCGATAGGGTCTGACCATTCGCCGTAGATGTCATCGGTATAAACATAGAAGTTTCTGTGGGTGGTGTCATTTGTAGTCACCATATAGAACCTGCCGTTGTTATAGCGGATAGTGGGAGCAAATACGCCGCCTGACGCAGGTATTTTGTCAAGCATTACCTGTTCGGGACGTGTCAGCACATAGCCTATCTGCTTCCAGTTTACAAGGTTGTCGCTCTCAAAGAGCGCAACACCGGGGAAATACTGAAAGGTGCTTGTTACCAGATAATATTTTCCGTTTGCAAAACAGACGGAGGGGTCGGGGTAGAAGCCTTTTAGCACGGGGTTTTTGTATATCATGCTCAAATTCCTTTTTAAAAAGCTAAAATAAATTTATGCGTACTTTAATAGTATACCGCTTAAAAGTGCGAATGTCAAGTAAAAAGCTAATAAAGCGGTCATGTATTAGCTTTCTAAGAACGTGATATATGTAACTTGCCTGTGCATTTGAACAAAGGAGTATAAATACACAAAAAAGCATTTATTATTTGTTGAAAATGTACGAATTTATTAGAACAAGGTTGGCAAATTAAAACAATTTTGCTATGATATAAATAAAGGTACATTTTAATTAAATAAATGGTAACTATTGATTACATTAATCAGAATTCTGCCGATTTTCAAATTAGCTAATTCAAAAGGAGTGATTCTATGAAAAAAACAACTTTGATATGCACTTTAATTCTTGTTTCTCTGCTCAGCGGTTGTGCCGGCAATAACGCCTCCCAACCGGTTTCATCGCAGGATACCTCTGTTACATCATCTGCATCGGAATCAACAACCGAAAGCATCACAACTCCCGAAACCTCTGTGCCTGAAGAATCCACTTCCTCTTATGAAGACGAAAAATTTACTGCACTCGGCGTGGTGGACAGTTCTGCAGAGGAAAACAAACGTGATATAGCGTCATTCGGCTATAACTACGGCAGTGAATATAAGACGCCCAGCAAAACTACAATTGACAAAATGTTCAGTGAGGCGCTCGGTGATAAAATCATTGACGATGAGCAGGTGCAAAAAGAGGTTGCCGATATTCTTGAAAAGTGTGGTAAGCTTGAAACCGAGCTTTACAATGCAGGTAACAAGATAAAGGATATGCCGGATATAACCGCTGTCCCAAAAGACGATTACGATAAGTGGTTTGAAAGTTCGGCACAGCCGACTGCGTTTACGTCTATGAAGGAATTTTATGAATCGGAAAAGTCGGTATATTCCGATATTACGACATTTGAACAGTTTGAAAAGGACTTTGACACATTCACATATCAGGACGGTAAATTCTGCGTGAAAGGAATTTCAATCGGCAGGTGCAATGAGACGGGATTGCACGGTCCGGCTTTAGAAAGTTTATCACAGCGTGAATGCCTTTATGATTGTGCCAAAGCCTATAAAGACGGTGATAACGTAAAATTGGCTTATATGGTGCTTAATTCTCAGATACCCGGTACAAGCTGTTATATGGTTTTCTCCGCCGACCTTACTAAAACCGACAGCGGTTACAGAATCGCCCGTAACGTTGACTGGAGCAAGGCATTCGGTAAAGGCGGCAAATAACTGCGTATAACTATTATAAGCTATAAACAAACAGAAAGCCCGATACGGAAAAATCCGTACCGGGCTGATCTTATTCTGTTGAGTTTGGAATTAATACATTCCGCCCATACCGCCCATGCCGCCTGCGGGCATTGCGGGAGCAGGATTTTCTTCCTTCTTGTCGGCAACAAGACTCTCTGTTGTAAGAACCATAGCTGCTACTGAAGCGGCGTTCTGTAAAGCTGAACGTGTTACCTTTGCGGGATCTACGATACCTGCGGCGATCATATCACCGTATACTTCGTTCTGAGCGTCAAAGCCGTAGCCTACCTTGCCTTCACGGCGGATAGTGTCGATAATGACAGAGCCTTCAAGACCTGCGTTAGCGGCAATCTGACGAACAGGCTCTTCAAGAGCACGGAGAACTATCTTAGCACCTGTCTTTTCGTCACCCTCAAGTGTACCGATAAGAGTTTCAACAGCGGGCATAGCGTTGATAAGCGCTGTACCGCCGCCTGCTACGATACCTTCCTCTGCGCCTGCCTTAGCGGCTGCAAGAGCGTCTTCGATACGGAGCTTCTTTTCCTTCATTTCGATTTCTGTAGCGGCACCGACCTTGATAACAGCAACACCGCCTGCAAGCTTTGCAAGTCTTTCCTGAAGCTTTTCCTTGTCAAATTCGCTTGTTGTGTTCTCAATAGCGGCTCTTATCTGAGCGATTCTTGCCTGAATCTGCTCTGTTGAACCTGCGCCGTTTACAATCGTTGTGTTTTCCTTCGAAACTGTTACGCTCTTAGCACGGCCAAGCTGGTCGATAGTTGTATCCTTAAGCTCAAGACCGAGTTCTGATGTGATAACAGTACCGCCTGTAAGAATTGCGATATCCTGTAACATTTCCTTGCGTCTGTCGCCAAAGCCGGGAGCCTTTACACCTACGCATACGAATGTACCACGCAGCTTGTTGAGGATAAGTGTTGTAAGAGCCTCGCCCTCGATGTCCTCAGCGATGATAAGCAGCTTCTTACCTGCCTGTACGACCTGTTCAAGTAAGGGCAGAACGTCCTGAATGTTGCTTATCTTCTTGTCTGTGATAAGGATGTAAGCGTCATCAAGGTTAGCTGTCATCTTATCTGTATCTGTTGCAAAGTAAGGTGAAATGTAGCCTCTGTCGAACTGCATACCTTCAACGACTTCGCTGTATGTTTCTGCTGTCTTGCCTTCTTCAAGAGTAACAACGCCGTCTGTTGTAACCTTTTCCATAGCCTCTGCAATCAGCTTACCTACTGTTTCGTCACCCGATGAAACTGTAGCTACACGGGCAATGCCATCGCTGTTCTCGATAGCCTTTGAATTCTTCTTTATCTCTGCTACTGCCGAGTCAACTGCCTTTGAGATACCACGCTTAACATCCATAGGGTTAGCGCCTGCGGCAATGTTCTTCATACCCTCTCTGATAAGAGCCTGAGCGAGCAGAGTAGCTGTTGTTGTACCGTCGCCTGCGGCGTCGTTTGTCTTTGTGGAAACTTCCTTAACGAGCTGTGCGCCCATGTTTTCGAAAGGATCGTCAAGCTCAATTTCCTTGGCGATAGTAACACCGTCGTTTGTAATCAGCGGAGCGCCGAACTTCTTGTCAAGCACTACGTTTCTGCCCTTAGGGCCGAGTGTAATCTTTACTGTGTTTGCGAGCTGGTCGATACCTGCCTGTAAAGCCTTGCGGGCTTCTTCACCGTATATAATCTGTTTAGCCATTGTGAATGTTCCTCACTTTCAATTATTCTACAACTGCGAGGATGTCTTCCTCACGGAGTATTGTGTATTCTTCGCCGTCAACCTTGACTTCTGTTCCTGAGTATTTGCTCATAAGAACCTTGTCGCCGACTTTAAGCTGTACGGGAACAAGCTTTCCGTCAACTGTCTTGCCGGGGCCTACCGCTACAACTTCTGCTACCTGGGGCTTTTCCTGTGCGGCACTTGTAAGAATTATACCGCCCTTTGTTGTTTCTTCTGCTTCGAGCATCTTGATAACTACTCTGTCCGATAACGGTTTGATCGTCATTTTGAATGACCTCCTTGTTATATTTGCTGTCACTTTTTAACTGTGACGGTGCTTTTGATTTCCAAGTTGTTAGCACTCTTTGTGTTTGAGTGCTAACCGCTGATTATTATTGTAATCACTTTACGCATAAAAATCAAGGGGTAAAATGTGAAAAGTGATAATTTTGTTACATTAATATAAAAGTCGTTCAGCAGATTGATAATTATTTATGCAGATTTACACATAAAATTGACGGAATTTTTGAAAAGGTGTTGAAAAAAGGCGTGAGGGGCTGTATAATATAAATAGAAACAGGGCGATAAGGATTTATCGCTTTAATATTTAATATTGTGTACTTTACGGAGGCACTGAAATGTCAAAGAAGATTATAATAGCCTGTGACAACGAGCATATATGTGATTTTATTGAGAACTATGCCGAAAAAGAGGGCTTTACGGTAAAAACGATATGCGATATAAGCGAGGATACACAGCACGTTGTGCGTGAATGTCTTGTTCTTCACCCCGATATTATAATACTCGGCGGCTGCTATCTTGATGCAGAGCAGGAATGCCGCCATACCTCTCTTATGGCTGATATATATACGCTGAAGAATGACGGAGGCGAGCATACTTTATCGCTGCCGCTTGATATAGGACAGCTGTCGGAGGTGTTCGACAAATATGACGGGAAGCTGCGTGGCGAGTGTGACACGCTGTCGATTGATAATGAACATAACTGTGCGAAGGTAGGCGACAAGGAGTATCCGCTGGGGCTTAACGAGCTTGAGATACTCCGCTCGTTTATAGCAAATCCGAACCGTGTGTTCAGCAAGGAACAGCTTGCTTATGAAGTATTCGGTCCTGACGCAAAGGGCAGTGACGCACTGGTCGAAGAATCGGTCAGCCTGCTGAAATCCAAACTTGACGGCCTATCTTCAAAATGGAGCATAAGGCTTATATGGGGAGTAGGGTATAAGTTTGAGGTGAATGAATAAGAAAAACGGGGAGCGTTTCCAAGTGAAATGCTCCCCGCTTTATTATCGGTAAATTATTAAATTATTCAAACAGCTTTTCAAACTCTGCTACACATTCTTGATTGTAAGCCTCATAGTCAACGTTCAGCGGCTTAACTTCACCGCTATACAGTATCTGTAAGCCATTATAAACGCCGTCGTCGGAGTTTTCGATAAGAGTACCGCCGTACTTGTGCATAAATGTTCTGGGTCCTGTAATATCTGTTGAAACGATTGGCAGACCGAGAATGTCCGCTTCGGCAAGAACCAGTCCGAAGCCCTCATATAACGAGCTTAATATAAATCCGTCGCAAGCCTTGATTATAGGATAAGGGTTGCTTACCGAAAGCAGAAGAATTACATTTTCGGAAAGACCCATTCCGTTTACTTTTTCAATAAGCTCTTCGTACTTTTTTGCTCTTGAGTTGCCGCCCATTATTATAAGATATATGCTGTTATCCTTCTGCCAGAGCTTATAGAAAGCGTCTATAAGTCTGTCGTGACCTTTTTCGGGCGAATAACGACCGACATTTATGAACTTCTTAGCGTCCGATTGCATTATCTCATAGAACTTTTCAGGCTCTACAGAACATTTTGTGGTGGGGTCAAGGGCTATAGGCTGTTCGCTGTTTGTAAGAATCGTCTTGTAGTCAATAGTATTTTTTACTATGTTGATCTTCTTGTCCTTACCTGCAAGTATCTGCGTAGGTGCGACAATATCATCGGTTACCGCAACAACATTGTCATAAGTGTGGTAAGCATATTCAAGAAGGTCTTTTCTCTGGTTGCTTCTTGTCTTGATTTCGGCGAGCATATCATTATGCACCCATATCGTCTTTTGACCTTTGAACTGGCTGTAGAGCAGAATCATCTCGTCCTCATATCCGCAGAACTGGATAACCCTGTCAAACTTTGCATTGCCGTATGAACGCAGGAAGTTCTGTTCGATACGCTTTCCGAGCGATTTGATATACTGATTTGTAGAAACGAGGTGTTCTTTGTACAACTTGTTTACAGTCTTGTTTGCAGCTGTAAGGTTGAAGTATTCCGCTACTGCGAAGAAGTTTACCTTATCACTGAATGTTGCAAGCTGTTCGCCGTGTCTTTTTGCTTTTCCCTGACAGAATGAAATATAGTAGTTTCGCTTGTCAAGGTCAATATTTTTCATAAGGGATCTGAGCGACGTGGTTATACCGTTCTTGTCAAGGTTGCCGGCATATATCAGCACGTTTTCCTTGCTGTTGTTCGGAACGGGCGCTACTGTAAGTCCTGTATCTATACCGAGTATTGTTCTGTCGCAAAGCTGTGCGGTTGCATCAATGCTGTCCCATGTGCAGAAGGTCTTTACAAACTCTGTATCGTCGTAGTTCTTTTCGCTTCTCAGCTCGTTAACAAGAGCGTCAAGGTCAAATACCTGAGGGAATGGCAGGTCGTCCATATCCATGTACATACCTCTGTCGCAGAGATATTCGTCTTTATCATACGGGAAAAGCACCACTTTTTTGCGTGTGCAGGCATAATCGAAGAATACGCTTGAATAGTCTGTAACAAGAACGTCTGCAATGTTAAGGAAGTCGTATGTTTCATACTCTGCGGGGAAGTTCTTTATATGTTTGAGTTTGCTGACTTCCGCCGTATTCTTGGCGTGCATTGCCATAGGGTGAATGTTGATATAGAATATCTCGTCATCGGTAAGTCTTTTGTCAAGCTCGCAAAGGTAATACATAAGATATGCGTCGTTTTTTGATACGCCGACCTTGTCAACTGTACCTCTCCATGTCGGCATATATGCGTATATCTTCTTGTCGGTGATCTCAAGCTCTTCTCTTATCTTTTTCTCTGCGTCCCTGTCGAAGAATACCGTGTTTCTCGGATATCCGCAGAGTATATAGGAATTTGAAGAAATATTCTCGAGCATATAGTCCCTTATCATTACGTCTTTCGTAAAGATGTTGGGATAAAGCAGATAGTCGGCATTTACAAGGTTCTTCTGAACGTTTCCGAAGAATACATCGTTATGCACCTTGCGTCCCATGGCTTTGAGCGGTGTGCCGTGCCATGTGTTTATATATACCTGTCCCTCTTTCTTTATCCAGTAGTTAGGGAAGGTAGCATCGTTTATCAGATATTTTGCGCTTGCAAGCAGACGCATATAATCGTCGGAAGCATAAACAACAATGTTTACGTTTTCAAATCCGTAGTGTTCAAGAATAGCCGTAATGCTTTTTACATATCTTCCCCATGATGAAAGGTAAACCGTATATCCGGCATATTTTTCATCGGTCAGAAGATATTTCAGAATATAGAACAGGTTACCGCTGATCTTTGTAGCGGTCTGCGATTCAAGCAGTATTACCTTCTCATCTATCGGTAACTGCTCATAATAGGTTATATACTTGTTTTTCGCTACCCAGTAAGGATCCTTGAATTTTTTGCGTACCTTATTGGCGTAGGTAAAGGGGTTGCTCATTTTAGTTCCTCCGTGAAATCATGCGACTGCCTGTTTATCTTTATATTACTTGTCGCTCAGGTCGTGCTTTATCTGCGTAGTTGAAATTTCGGGTGTTCTGGGAAGATAAACTACCTCGCAGTATTCCTTGAGAAAATCGAACTTTCCCTTCCAGTCGTCGCCCATAACGAATGTGTCAACGTGGTATTCCTTTACGTCGCTTATCTTCTGATCCCAGCAGGTTTCGGGGATAACCAGATCAACGTAGCGGATAGCTTCAAGAAGCTGCTTTCTTATCTCATAGCTGAAATAGCACTTCTTCTGCTTTTCGTTCCAGTTGAATTCATCTGTTGAAAGCACTACGATAAGATAATCGCCGAGTGCCTTTGCTCTTTTGAGAAGCTCAATATGACCGTAGTGGAGCAGGTCAAATGTTCCGTAGGTAATTACTCTTTTCATAATTTTTTGTCCTTTCGTACAGTTCCTTATTCAAATGCTTATTTGTCACTTTCAACGCTTGTGAAGTGACCGCTTTTTTCATCATCTTCCGGAGGCTTCATATAGTCGCCATACATATTGGTAAGAAGACTGTCATACCCTTTGGGCGCGGGATATTCGCCGCTCTCAAACGGGAGCATTATCTTCTCCTCAAACCATTCGCTTTTATATGTTTCTCTGGGGAAGCCGTGCGCACCGCTTACGGTACACAGCTTTTTGCCCGAACAGAATACATTGAAGATACCGACAACAAAGTCACGCATCGCAATAACAAAGCCTCTCGGCATCTTTATCATAAAGTGATAAAGCATACGGGCTGACTTTTTGGTATAGTCAAAGTCGAAATCCTTGTTCTGCTTTGCTATAAGCGCATAAGAAGTTGTGCTTACCCATTTGAACATGAATTGTGCCAGTTTATTGTTTTCGGGACACTTGTCCACAGGGAAAACATCTATATAAATACCCTTGTGCATATTTACGCCTTCAAGGAACGGGTCGATGACCTCTGTATTGTCAAGCCTTATCTTGTCAAAGTGGAACGGGTAACCCTTGTCATTTTTCTTGTCCTGTAGAAAAAGTCCTTCGGGTAATGCTTTTTTGCATACGCCGTTCAGCTTTTTGAAATCCTTCCTGAGCATTACAACGTCAATATCATCGTCCCACGGGATAAAGCCCTTGTGCCTTACCGCACCGAGAAGCGTTCCTGCTGTAATAAAATAGCGTAAATTGTTCTCCTTGCACATCCTGTCGAATTTTACGAGTATGTCAAGTTCCTTTGCTTTAAGGTCGGCAAGTTCTTTTTCTGAAAGCTGTTCTTCCAAGTTTTCACCACCGTGATAATTATTAGCCGTAAAAACGGATACGCATTGAACGGGTAAAGAAAAAATAATGATAAAAATTTCTGTAAAGAAATTTTGCAGATTGTAGAAAAAGTCTGTTTTTGAAATTAACTTCTGATTTATTATCCCTATCCCCTTTAGGACACTCTGATGGCTTTGCGTCTCTGCGATCGTGGTCGTTTGTTGTCGGTGCGTCCTGCACCGACTTTGTTCGACCACTTGTA